>Ga0228664_1000874_pt1 | contig 16618 bp, 26 predicted proteins | sample 78DmetaG_FD_183029 | JGI IMG/M metagenome (GOLD analysis project Ga0228664, IMG submission 183029) | Seawater microbial communities from Monterey Bay, California, United States - 78D | ecosystem: Environmental > Aquatic > Marine > Coastal | place: USA: California | collected 2016-09-26 | reverse complement strand
TACGAATTTGATTCAAGAGAACAAGCACAAAGTAAAATTGATGCTCTTGGAACTGCAACTGATGAAGATGGAAACGAATATCCAACTCACAAAAGTACCATTGTACAATTAGGTAATATTGTTCTTGAACAAGGGGAATATGACGAAGAAGGAGAAGAAGTAATTGCTCCAGTATTGTCAGAAGGTTGGCATATTGACGTATGTTGGGATGATGCAGATATTACTACAATAGAAGAAGAAGCAGTTTTAGATGAAGATGGTATGATAGTAACTCCAGAGGTAGTATCAGTAAACCATCCTTATGGTTGGAAATCTTATGCAATAGACATTGAGGGTAACGGAGTACATTCTTTCTATGGTTTAGACTACGATTCACATAAAATGTAATAAAAGTGGATATGCAAGATATTAAATTAGGTGCTTTAAACTTAATAACCTTTATGGTTAGCTTTTCTAACATTGAACAATGGTTAAAACTAACCTTACTTTTAGTGTCTATTGTCTACACAATTATGAAAATTATTAATATGAGTAAACAAAATAAAAATGGCTAATAAAATATCAGAAGATACACAAGTACAACTAGACTTAAAAACTATTGGTATTATTGTTACTGGTGCAGTTTCAATCGCATCTGTTTATTTCGCTTTACAAACAGATATAGAACTTGCAAAGCAATTACCAGAGCCAGAGATAAAGAAATCAGAATATGAGTTAAAAGACGAGTTAGTCCGTACAACGATAATAAACATCAATGAAAAGGTAAATAAGAATAGTGAAAAGCTAGACAAGATTGATGAGAAACTATTTCAAATAATAAAAAGATAATTATGAAAACTTTTTTACTTGTAATATCACTTTTATTTTCTGTAAATCTATATTCTCAAAAAGTTACTTTATTGTATGTTAATTCAAGTTGGAATAAAAGCAATGATTATAAAAATTTAGGCACACTAAAAAACGTAAGAGTTTTAAAAGTTAATTATGATGATCAACCAAAGAAGTTTAAAGAACAAGTAAAATCTGTTCCGGCTATAATATTGTTTGATGAAAACAACAAACTAAAAAGAGTGTGGGAAGGTGGTTTATCAATGAGATTAAATGTCGAGCCTAAAGAGATACAAACAATGATAAATAAAATAATAGGACAATAAATTGAACTATTTTCATAAATAAATATTTTCGTATATTTACACAAAATTAATAACAATAAAAATTACATAAATGGCTACAACCGGAGTATTTAACGGAACTAACTTAATTTTAACAGTGGAAGGTGCCACAGTTGGACACACTACAAGTTGTTCAATGTCTTTATCAATGGACACGCCGGAAGCTACAACCAAAGATTCAAACGGCTTTTCTGAGTACATCGGAGGAGTAAAAGGAGGAGAAATATCTTTTGAAGGATTAGTAGTATATGACGATAGCGCAAACGCTATTGAAATGGCTGATTTTCTTTTGGCAAGAACTCAATTAACTTGTGTTTTTGGAACTGCCGAAACTGGAGACGCAGTTTATACCGCTGAAGCATTTTTATCTAGTGTTGAAATGTCTGCTGAAATGGAAGCTGCCGTAACTTATAGCGGATCTTTAACCATTACCGGAGCAATTACTAAATCAACTAACTAATTAATTTTAGTTTACTTATATAGGGCCGCCGTCAATATTTGGCGACGGCCTTTTTTTACATTAATTTTAAACCTTAAAAAATGACAAACAAAAAAAGAGGTTACATTGACATCAAAGTTGGTAACAAAAACAGAACTCTTCATTTCTCAATGAACTTTTGGTCGGAATTTACCGAGCAATTAGGAATAAGTTTAGCCGATATTGGCGGAGCATTTCAAAACGGAATATCAATAAAAGGATTAAGAGCCTTAGTTTATTCTGCAATCTTAGCAAACGACCAAGAAAACGGAAACGAAATAGATTATAATTTATTTACTGTTGGCGCTTGGTTGGATGAATTAGACGCTGAAAAAATAAATGAAATTGTTGAGGTAATGCTACAATCTAAAATTTTAGGTAATAGTTTAAATGGCGAAACTGAAACTAAGGGAAAGCGTCAGCCGTCAAAGAAGAAGTAAATTTTGAAACTTTAACTGATCACTACATTGGATTAGTTGGAATAAATCCTGACGATTTTTGGCGGCAAACCTGGAGAGAAAACGCTTTAATTGCGCAACACTATCATAACAATATTAACTTAAATTGGGAGCAAACTCGTTACATTGCCGTAATGATTCACAACGTGCAATGTGAGAAAAAATCCCAAATGTTAAAGCCTGAAGATTTATTTCAATTACCAAGTGATATTGTAAGAAAAAAGAAACGCTCAGAGCCTAAATCTACCAAAAAACAAATGGATGATTTTATGGCAAAATATGAATCAATGACTAACAAAAAGACGTTAAATTAAAAGCGTCTTTTTTTTTGTATTTTTGTTTCAACTTATTTAATACTATGGCCGAACAGAATTTAAAAATAAATATCACCGGAGATTCCTCCAAGTTAAAAAACGCACTAAGTTCTGCGAGTTCTAAATTATCAAGTTTTGGCTCAAAGATGCAAAGCGTTGGAAAGTCATTATCAACAAGACTGACTTTACCTTTAGTTGCTGCCGGTGGTGCCGCTACAAAAATGGCTTTTGATTTTGACAAGTCTATGACTTCAATTCAGGCGCTTGTAGGTGTTACCGCAGAAAAGGTTTCAGAAATGGGTGAAGCCGCTAAAAAAATGGCGGTTGATACCGGTAAAAGTTCAAAAGAAGCAGCCGAAGCGTTGTTTTTTATAACTTCAGCGGGTTTACGAGGTAAAGAGGCAATGGATGTTTTAGAAATGTCTTTAAAAGCGGCGGCAGTAGGTTTAGGAGAGACAAAAACAATTGCTGATTTATCAACTTCAGCAATGAACGCATACGGCTCAGAAAGTTTATCTGCCTCAGATGCAACTGATATATTGACGGCCGCAGTTAGAGAGGGAAAACTTGAAGCGTCAGCGTTAGCCGGTGCAATGGGTGGAGTTATTCCTTTAGCATCAAATATGGGAGTTTCTTTTGATCAAGTTGGTGCTGCAATGGCCGCAATGTCAAAAACGGGAACAGATGCCGCAACCGGTGCAACTCAATTAACGGCAATACTAGCATCATTAAAAAAACCTAGCAGTCAGGCAGTAGATGCTTTAGATGCTATGGGAATGTCTACTGAAGGCGTTCAGCAATCACTAAGAGAAAAAGGCCTTTTAGATACTTTGATAATGTTGCAAGAGGGTTTAAAACAAACCGGACAAGATACAACTGCATTATTTCCAAATATTAGAGCATTAAAAGGAGTTTTAGATTTAACCGGTGCCGGTATAGAGGATAATAAAAAGGTTTTCGATGCGCTTACTGATTCAATGGGTGCAACCGACAAAGCGTTTGAAAAAACGGCTAAATCTGCATCATTTAAAATGACGCAAGGATTTAACGCAATGAAGGAGTCTTTAATGGAGGTTGGTCAAGTTATTATGATAACAGTGGCGCCATTGATAAAAAGATTAGGAGATTTTTTCACTTCACTTTCTGAAAAATTCAAAGCGTTATCGCCACAAACAAAAAAATTAATAGTTGTTTTAGCGGGTATTGCTGCGGCATTAGGGCCAGTTTTAGTTTTGGTCGGTAGTTTAATAAAATTTTTGCCGTTGTTGGGTTTAGGATTTTCAAATTTAATGTTTGTTATGACCGGCCCTATTGGTTTAATTGTTGCCGGATTGACTGCAATTTCAGTTGTTATTTATAAAAATTGGGCGGGAATACAATCCGCTTTGGTAAAAATAGGAAACTATTTTATAGAATTATACAATAATTCATTGCCTATTCAATTAGCAGTAAATACGCTAATAATGAATTTTAAAAATATGTTAGCCGTTGGAAAGTTTGTTTTTTCTACTTTTTTAACAATAATAAAAACTTTTGCAATAAATTTTATGACACTATTTAAAGGAATAGGCGACATTTTAATGGGTGTTTTTACCTTTGACGAAGACAAAATTGTTCAAGGTTTTACAGACTTAACAACTGGCTTAAAAAACAATTTTACAAATGCATTTGATGCAATTAAAACAGACGCCTCAATATTAGGTGGATCTGTTGTTGATAATTTTAATGAAGCGATACAACAAAAAACAATTGCAAAAATAGTTATTCCGGTTGAAATGGCGGTTAGTGGTGCCGGTACAAGTGAAGAAAGTGTTGCTCCAAGTAGTGGTGGCGGTGGTGGTGCCGATAGTGGTTTTGGAGGTGTTCCAACAAGACCAATGGCAACCTCTGCAATGGATGGAATCAGCGGTGCGGGAATACAAACTCCGATTAGCGATATGATTGCAGCGGATACTGAAAGGATTCCGGAAGTAATGCGTGAGCAACAAACCGCATTGTCACAATCTAGATTAGACGCTTTAAATAGAGCCGCTGAATTTAATCAAGGTGTTAATAGAATTTTATCACAAGGAGCGTCTCAATTAGCAAATGGAATTGGAAATGCAATAGGAAGCGCAATCACCGGTGGTGGTAAAATGGCAAACAAATTATCCAAAGTGCTTTTAGGAACTATCGGAGGTATGGCAGTTCAATTAGGTAAACTAGCAATAAAAATTGGTATAACCCTTGAAAAAGTTAAATTAGCCTTTAAAGGCCCGTCAGGGTTTTTAGCTATTGCTGCGGGTGCGGCTTTGGTTGCTTTAGGAAGTTTGTTTAAAGCGGGTGCGGCTAAAATTGGCGGTGGCGGCGGTGGAAGTCGAGGTAGCGGCGGTAGTGGAAGCAGTTACACCGGAGGAAATACTGCCGGAGGTGCTACGGCTTTTGCAAATGGTGGAATTATTAGCGGCCCAACAATGGGATTGGTTGGTGAATATCCAGGAGCAAGACAAAACCCGGAAGTTATAGCGCCATTGAACAAGTTACAATCTATTATGGGCAAATCTAAAAATGGAGGAAATATAAATGTTAGCGGAGAGGTTAGAGTTGATGGTCAAGATTTATTGATTGCAATAGAACGAGCAAACGAAACTGCGGGTAGAGTTTACTAAAACAAAATAATGGCATACGGCGTAAAATATAGATTAGAGTTTTCCGATGTTTTAGGATATGGAAAAAAAGTTGAAATATTAAAAAAAGATTATACCGGCGACGTTCTTCCAATGGTAGGGGGTGCAAATCCGGTTTCAATATCTTGGCAATCTTCAAATGATTTTTACAATCCAATAATTGGCTCAAAGTGTCAATTATCTTTGTTTGTTACAGATGACGTTTCTTATGATGATTTTTATAAGTTCGATGAACGAGAATACAAAGTGATTGTTTACTATAAACAAACGCAATCAAACGAATATAATGATCGAGTTTCTAACGATGGCGGAAATATTGAAAGTATTGATTGTGTAAGTAATTTAATTGATAATTATACAGATACGGATGTTTGGGCAACTTATTGGTCAGGTTTTTTAGTTGTAGACAGATACAAAGAAAAAATGATTTCAACGCCTTTTGCGGTCAGTTTTAACGCTTTTGATGGATTAGGTACCCTAAACAATTTCAATGGCACAATTGGCTATAATAATAACAATGCGCCAATAAATATAACAAACCTTGAACGTATTTCAGAAATACTTCAAAATTTAGATTTAGATTTAGACATTTACATTGCATCTGATATAAAATACAGAACATTTGGCCCGGTAACAACTAGCGATTTTGAGAATATAACAACTTTAGATTTTGGTTTTGATGAACTTAATGGGGATTATGGATTGCTAAACGCAAAACAACAACTAGAACTTTTATTAAAACAATTTAATTTAAGAATATACCAATCATACAATAAATGGTATATTGTTGAGGTGACAAATATTTTTGATTATTACGTTAAAGATATTATTTACAATGAGTTACAAGAAACAGCAGTTACACCTACAAATATTAGAAATAGAATCACAACACAATATGAAAGCACCTCAAAAGAATATGTTGATTTTAGAAAATATAACTATCTAGGTGCTAGTCTTGTAAATGAAAGGAGACAAATACTTTTTAGCAATAAAAGCGATTTAAAAGAAACCGGAAATAGTTTGTCAAGAGAGTTTTTGCAACCAGCATCACAAGTTCATATTGTTGGAAGTTATTTAAAAACAAAAAACGCTTTTTATAATTCAGGCTTTGAATATGGAGATTATGGTTTTAATATTTTAGAAAGTCAGTCTGTTTCATATGGTTTTACGATAACAAACCCAGGTAGTGGATTTTTTCCTGACGGAACAAGAAACTACACGCCTACCGGTGGAAGTGGTACCGGTATGATTATAAGCGCAACAATATCTAGTGGAGGTGTTCAATCTTTTGTAATTACAAACAGAGGACAAGGATATTTAGTTGGAGATATATTAACAATTCCTTTTGACGATACTTTTGGAGTAAATTCTACTTTTGAAATTACTTACATACCATATTACGCAGAAATAGCAACTGATGAAATATCTTTTAAAGGAAGACGTTCTTTAAAGTTTACAGATATTGCGCCAACTAGTGGATTCTTACAAATGTTTTCTTTTGAAACCGAAGTTTTTAATCCTCAGGAGGTAAAATATTCTGATTTTACTTGTAAGTTAAAATACTATTTTAATTTTTTAAATTCTCAAAACTCAAACGTATCAGCAATATTTCAATATTCAATTTTTACAACCTTAGGAAGTGTTGGATATTTTTGGGATGCTGCAACCGGAAAGTTTTCTTCAACTTATGGAGGTACTAATTTAATAACAACAGTGACGCCAAACAAATGGGTTGATTTAAATATTTCTTTAAATGATACTGATTTAAATATTGGCACAGATACAACAGCAACAATAAAATTTATTATATCCAACACAAAATGTTCAGATTCTGATTACAATACAACGTATTTTGATAATATGCAGATATTACAAACTAAAACATCGGCAGATCAATCGAATCAAACATTTATATCTAAACTCACAAACACTGGCATAAATACAAATATTAAAAAAGTTACTAGAATACCTGACCAAAAGTCGGGATATTTTAGAACTAGAGACGCAAATCCTACAATAATTTTTAAGCCAAATAGTATTGATTTAATGAATGTTTTAGGTAAAAATATATCTAATGATTACAGAGATTACGTCACAAGATATACTGGAACTTTTAGAAACTTAAAAAGGGAGCCAATGTCTATTCACAATAAAATATGGTTTTATTTTTCTGCCAATAATTATGATCCACAATCCACAATAATTGATGGCCTTACTTATAACTTAAAAAATGCAGAGTTTCAAGTTACGTCGCATTTGCCAAATAATGATGACGATACTCCAACAACTACCATAATAAATTAAACTTTTTCTTTTGTTTTGTTTGTCAGCCGTCGTTTAACAACTTTGTTACTCGGCGGTTTTTTTAAAAATAATTTTTTTATTTGAAAGTTTTTTTTTATTTTTGCGTAACAAAATAAATAGAAAATATGTTTGAAAACAACTTTAAAGCCGAAATGAAACGGCTAAATTTAAAGCGTTATGATGTTTGTAGATTGCTAAATTGCACAATGCCAACATTAAAATCACGTTTGCAAAATCCAAAATCTTTTACAATTAATGAAGTGTCAATATTACAAGGCGCTGAATTTAATTTGAATGGAATTGAATTAACCTTAAATTTTTAAATTTTATGAAAACAATAAACATTAAAGGAAAAGAGTACATCACAGTTAATGAGCGATTAATTTATTTTAGAAATACAAATGAATTTGAAGGCTTTGGAATTAAAGAGGATATTGTCAGTATTAATGATACTGAAGGAATTTTTAAAGTAACAATCTACGATTCTAATGGTGAGCCTATTGTATCGGCACACGCACAAGAATACAGAGATTCGAGTTACATAAATAAAACTTCTTTTGTAGAGAATGGATTTACCTCCGCTTTAGGTAGAGCGTTGGGTTATTTGGGTATTGGAATAGATACTTCCATAGCATCTGCAAACGAAGTTCAAAACGCCGTTAAAAATCAAAAATCAGACAACAGAGAATGGCTAACAGATTCACAATTTAAAGCAACTTTAAAGGGTACAAAAGATCAAGCCGAAAAGGTTTTAATTTCGTATAAAATGAAAAAAGATTACAGAGAACAAATAGTAAATAATTTTAATTTAAAATAGTAAAACAATGAGTAAAGAAACAATCTACTGCGGAGGCGGTAAACAAGTAAAAGGAGAATACGGAACTTTTAGAGCCGTAACAATTAATCTGTCAAATCTACCGGCAGAACATATTTTTGAATATGAAGGGAAAAAGTATGTAAAGCTAAATATTAGCGATAAAAAAGAGGCTGACCAATACGGAAAAGATGTATCGGTTTCTGTTAATACTTGGAAGCCTGAGGCACAAACTGAGCAAAAAGCAAAAGCGGCAGCTCCAGTAAATGATTTACCATTTTAGGTAATTGACAAGCAAAAAACAATAAGCGGTTTCATATTGGAATCGCTTTTTTTTATAAAATATTTTTTTAATTGAAAGTATTTTTTTAATTTAGGCAAATATTAACATTTAAAATCTTAAATTATGGAAAACGATTTGATTAAATTTTTAACAATGCAAGTTCAAGCGTTGCGAAAACAAAATAAAAAACAAAAAAAACAAAACGAGAAGTTACAACAAATTTTAAAAGAACAAACAGATTACATCTGTGACAATAGATTGTAGAAATATGAATAAATCAAAAACTAGAATAGGATTAACAACTTATTTATTGCTATCAGTAATAGTGGCAATAATTATTCTTTTTATAACATCAATCCTTAAATAAAAAAACAAATGGAAACAAAACAAAAAGTAGTAAAAGCGTTATTTGATACGAACGAGGATTATCATTCATCGCCTGGAATAAGCGCATCAGGTTTAAAAGCAATATTTAAAAAATCAGTTTATCACTTTTTAAATCAAAAGCCTTTTGAATCCTCTGCAATGGCGTTAGGTACTGCGGTACATTGCGCAATGTTAGAGCCTGAATTATACTATAAAGACTTTCACGTTATGCCAAAGATTGACAGACGTACAAAGGCGGGAAAAGAGCAATTTGCAATGGAGCAAGAAAAGGCGGAAGGAAAATCATTAGTCGCATTTGATGATCACCAAAAAATAACTGCGATTCTTAACAACTTTAGAAATCACGATTTAGCACAAAAATACTGCAAAGGCGAAATTGAATTGTCGCATTATTTAGAACACGAGGATTTGCAAGTTCGTGTGAGGCCTGATTGTTTAAATAGAGTTGAAAACTTTATTAGCGATGTTAAAACGTGCCAAGACAATGCACCAATGGCGTTTAAAAGAGACGTTTACAAATACGGCTATCATTTACAATGCGCATTTTATTCTGATATGTTAGGAATACCGGCAGAAAATTTTAGATTTATAGCGGTTGAAACTAATTATCCATTTTCGGTAGAGGTTTACGGATTAAGTGAGGAAATGATTGAACAAGGGCGTAAGGGTTGGAAAAGAGCGTTTGGCGATTGGAAAATATATAAACAAACCGGAATAGTTTCAGGATATAACTGGAATGAATTTTCTGAAGATGGAAGTTTAATTTTATAAAATAGTATATGTTTGAACAATTAGAATTACTAAGAAACTTAATTATTAGACACTTAAAGCAAGACGCAAAAGATAAAAGCAGAGTTAGAGAGGTTGTTGATGCTAAAAAAATATTTTGCTTAATTGCTTTTTATGAGGTTAAAGGATTTAGATATGTGCAAGTCGGAAAATTTTTAAATATGAATCACGCCACAATTGTGCATCACGTCAAAAGCGCTAAAGACTTATTTAAGTTTGATCCTTATTTTAGAGAAAATTACAAATTAATTGAAAATAATTTTTTTATGGAAAACCAAGAAGTATTAATCACAGATATTGAAAGCGAAATAAATATTTTACTTTTTAAACTTGGTAAATTAAAAGACAAACGAGAAGAATATTTAAATAAAAAAGAAGAACAAAAAATATCATCTCAATTTGAGACTGATGACATTGTTAGAACTGAAACATTAACCCAACAAAAAAAACCTTTATTGTGGACGAATTAGAAATAAAAATTGAAAAATCAAAAAAAGACCATTACAACGTAACAATTTACAAAGACAACAAAATGTTTTTTGCAGAATTAGAGCGTTCAGAAATACGTCATTTAATTGGCGTTTTAGACAATGCAATTTAATGGCTAGGGCAAATCCATATCAAAAGTATTTAAAGGGCGAGGATTTACTCCAAAGGGCCGTAATTAATTATATTCAGATGCAATATCCGAACGCAATTTTTACGCACCCAATGAATGAGGGTAAACGATCGCCTTTTGAACAATACAAATTGAAATATCTTGGCACAAAGCCTGGAATACCTGATTTACTTATTTTTACGCCAAACTCAAAAAGAAGCGGTTTAGCGATAGAATTAAAGTACAAGTACAACAAACCTACACCAAAGCAAAAAGAATGGCTTAAATGGCTTGAAAATTGCAATTGGGAGGCTATTTGGTTAAATAACTTTGACGATTGCAAAGAAACCATTGATAATTATTTTAAAAGCGTATAAAAATGAAGTACAAAATTATTTATTTTAATCCTGATTTACAAAAGGTGAGATACACGCAAAGCAAAACAATTGACGAATCAGTTAATTACAAGTATATTGGCGAATCAACTAGAGTTGAATTTGATTTACTAATTGAATTGCTTTGGCACAAGTACGAGGATAGCGAGATTTCTCTCGAGGATTTTAAAAAAATCTTTGAAGAATTAAGAAAATTTTGCGATTCTGTAAAATATCAGCTAAATTTGTAAAAATATTTTTTCAAAATGGAAAACAAGAAAAACTATTATGCCGTAATACCGGCAGAGGTACGATACGCTAAAAACTTAAAGGCTAACGAAAAATTAATGTATGGCGAACTGACCGCCTTAGCAAATGAAAAAGGCTATTGTTACGCCTCTAATGAATATTTTTCACAACTTTATCAGGTTTCAAAATCTACGGTTTCGCGATGGATTTCTAATTTAGAAAAGAATGAATTTCTAAAAATAAAAATGATTTATGAAAAGGGAACAAAGAACATAAAAGAGAGAAGAATTTACATTTCTACCCTATTGACGAAAAGCGCAATACCTATTGACGAAAAGATCAACACCCCTATTGACGAAAAGCGCAAGGTTATATATAAATATAATAATATAAATAATATAAAAAAGAATAATGTACAAAATGTAAAAGCGCCTATTTTTACTGAGATTACTGAAAAGGCGTTTCCACATTTTATAAGCCTTTTTCCTTTAAATTATAGACCGAAAACAAAAGCGCAAAAAAACAAATGGTTGGAATGTTTAGATAAAATTCAGCGCATTGATAAATATAATTTACGAGATGTTTACAACGTGGCAAAAGATTTAAGAGATGACCAATTTTGGGCGAAAAACTTTTTAAGTATTCTTAAATTAAGAAACACAGATAAAAACGGCATAAAGTACATTGATCGTTTTATGGATGATTACCGTTCTAAAACTAAGCCAATAGGCTATAACAAAATAAAAGGGATTATTGAATATTATATTTATACCTCACCGGCTACTGGACAAAAAGAACTAGGAGCAAAAACAAAAGGCGGAGAGTTATACGAATTTAATATAAAGCAAACATTGCAAACAAAAGAGTTTCAAGAACTAAAAAAATACGTTCAAGATGGCAATAAGTAAAAGCCTATCTAAATGGCGTGAATCTGATTTGTTTAATTGGTTATCAAAAAACTATTATAATTTATTAGTTGATACAAGTAAAAATTTTTCAAAATCTGATTGTTACGATATTGAAACAAAAAACAGAATTGAGTTGAAATGCAGAGCTGCACATTATGACAAACTAATAATTGAAAAACCTAAATACGATTATCTAATAAAAGAATCAAAAAAGTTTGGCGATGTTCCAATATACATAAATAGCACACCTAAAGGAATTTTTTTATTTGAGTTAGAGGATCTAAAATTAAAATGGTTTGAAAAACCTTTGCCAAAAACAACAGACTTTGAAAACAACAATTTAATAAACAAAGAAGTAGCGACAATAAATATTAATAAATCAAAACAATTAAAGTAATGGAAGAAGCATTTAAAGAAATAGAAAATTATGTTAAAGTTAATTACCCTGATGATTGGTTTTTACCGGGTAAATTAGATATTTTAAGACTCAAATTTTTATCAGAGTTAAAGCAACAAAAAATTGATGATTTAAAAAAACAAATATTAGATTTAAATAAATTATAAAATGAAAATAACAAACGAAGATAATATGAAACTAATGTCAAGGTATGAGGACAATCACTTTGACTTGGCTATTGTAGACCCTCCTTATGGAATTGATATTAATTCAAGTGGTAGATTAGGACATTATGGAGGTAAAGGTAAAAGCTGGGATAGTAAAATACCTAGTCAAGAGTATTTTAAAGAATTAGAAAGGGTCAGTAAAAATCAAATTATCTGGGGTGGTAACTATTTTTATTTAAAGCCTACTAGATGTTTTTTAATATGGGATAAACAACAACCACAAAATGTTTCTTTTGCATCTTGTGAACTAGCTTGGACTTCTTTTGACCAATCAGCTAAAACTTTTTATATGCGACCACAAAATGCTGATAATATAAGAATACACCCAACACAAAAACCAGTAAAACTTTACGAATGGTTATTAATTAACTATGCCAAAGAGGGAGATAAAATATTAGATACACATTTAGGAAGTGGCAGTATTGCAATTGCTTGTCACAACTTAAACTTTGATTTAACCGCTTGTGAATTAGATACAGAATATTACAACGCAGCAATAAAAAGAATAAACGAACACAAACAACAAATAAGAATGTTTTAATATTTAAAATAATTTTTTTAATTTAGCGAAAACAAACAAAACTTAATGAAAACATTTCAAGACTTCAATATTGATGTCGGTAACAAAACGACCGGCAAAATTAAAACACAATGCCCAAAGTGTAGTCATACAAGAAAAAACAAACGTGATAAATGTTTGTCAGTAGATTTAGACAAAGGCCTTTGGAATTGCCACAACTGCGGTTGGGGTGGAACTACAAAATTTGAGAAAAAACAAGAATACATTGTTCCTCAAAAAATTAAACTAAATATTTCTGAGCCAGTTATTGATTGGTTTAAAGGTAGAGGTATCACAGAGCCAACTTTAAAACATTGGAAGGTTGGTCAATCAATGGAGTATTTTCCGCAAGTAAACGCAAAGCGTAGGGCCGTAAACTTTAACTACTATCGAGAGAATGAACTTGTAAACGTAAAATATAGAGATTCGCAGAAAAACTTTAAAATGGTTTCAGGCGCTGAACTAATATTTTATGGCCTTGACAATATTAAAGAAATGGACAAAATTTATATTGTCGAGGGAGAAATGGATGCTTTAACTTTACACGAGGCGGGTATTTATTCCGTTTGTTCTGTTCCAAATGGAGCGTCTAAAGGTAGCCAAAGACTAGAATATTTGGACAACTGTTGGCAATACTTTAAAGATAAAAAAGAAATAATACTTTGCACAGATAACGACAATCCGGGAATTGAACTTAGAAAAGAACTCGCAAGAAGGTTTGGAGCATATAGATGTAAATACGTTGATTTTGGCGATTTTAACGACGCTAACGAAATTTTAATATCTAAGGGAGCCGAATCATTAAGAAACGTTATTAAAGGCGCTAAGAACTTTCCTTTGGAGGGCGTTTTAAATGTTGATGACATTTGGCAATCGGTTTTAAATTACAATGAGGCGGGAGTTAAAAACTATTCAATAGGTTTGCCGAATTCAGATACATATTTTAAAATGTCTTTAGGAGAGTGGTCGGTTGTTACCGGAATACCAAATTCAGGAAAATCCGATGTAATTGACCAAATATTTTGCAACCTAGCAACTACCTACGATATGAGATGCGCAATCTTTGCTCCTGAATCATTTCCATACGAGGGCCACATAAAAAGAATCGCTAATAAATTAAACGAAACTAATTGCGATAATAACCAATTAAACAACACAAAAGATTTTATTGAAGATCACTTTTTTTGGGTTAAAATAGATTTGGAAAATTTAACTTTAAAAGCAATATTAAACCATTTTAAAGAGTTAGTATTTCAAAAAGGAATTAATGTTTGTGTGATAGATCCCTGGAATATGCTAGACCATTCAGCACAAAGAGACCATTCTTATATCGGTAAAGTATTATCAGAAATTACACAATTTTGTCAGCAAACAAATACACATTTGTTTTTAGTGGCGCATCCTAGAAAAATAGAAAGCGAAAACGGAAACTATAAAAAACCAACTTTGTATGATATAAGTGGCTCGGCTGACTTTTTTAATAAAGCCTACAACGGATTAATTGTTTATAGATGCATTGGACAACGCACAAAATTTGATTCAGATATTGTGAAAATGTATGTTGAAAAAGTAAAACGAAAAGAAAACGGCCAATTAGGCGATTTTGATATTGCTCCTGATTTTAAAAACGGCGGTGTTTATAGGGATGTTGATTTAAATACAAAAAGGTTTAAGGTTGTAACCGATGACGATGTACCATTTTAAAAAATATAATAATATGAAATACATAGAAAGAAAAAATAAAATTATAAATGATAGATATACTAAATATGTGTATGAAGCATTTGACATACAAAACAAAGAAGAAACAATTGTAAAAATACCAATAAACTTTAGTGAATGCAAAACATTTGATTGGAACATTGGTGTTATTTATGGTGGTTCAGGAACTGGTAAAACAACTTTACTAAAAGAATTTGGAGATTTAACTTTAGATGAATTTGATGATAAAAAGCCTTTAATTAGTAATTTTGATTGGTTAAAACCAAAGGAAGCAACATTTTTATTATCCTCTATGGGATTAGCATCAGTTCCAACTTGGCTTAGACCATTTAGTTTATTAAGTAATGGGGAGCAATATAGAGCATCTCTAGCCTATAAAGTTGGTAAAGCAAAAGAAAATGATGTTATATTAATTGATGAGTTTACAAGTGTAGTTGATAGAGATGTTGCAAAAGCAATGAGTAATGCTTTACAAAAATACATAAGAAGAAATAATAAAAAAATAATCCTTGCATCTTGTCACTTTGATATAATGGAATGGTTGTTGCCAGATTGGACATATTCACCATTAAAAGGGCGTCTCGAGAGAGCGTCAAGTCGAAGGCAAAGACCAAAAATTGAATTACAGATATTTCGATGTAGATATGAAACTTGGAATATATTTAAACAATATCACTATTTAACTGAAGATTTATCTAAAAGTTCAAAATGTTTTTTAACTACTTGGAATAATAAACCTGTAGCTTTTAATGCTGTTTTACCTTTGCCAAGTGGTACATTGAAAAACGCTTTTAGAATGAGTAGAACAGTCGTATTACCTGATTATCAAGGATTAGGATTAGGTGGATTTGTTAGCGATTATATTGCTAAATTATACGTTAAAGATGGTAAAAGATTTTATGCAAAAACATCTAATCCTGCATTATGGAATAAAAGAGAAAATTCAAATAATTGGAGAGTTTGCGATGTTCAAAACAACTTAGATAAAATTAGAAAAGAAAACGAAAAAGGAGGACAACAAAGAAAAGTTAGTGTAACAAAATCATTTGAATTTATAGGAAATGTTGATTGTGTAAAAGAAGATCAATTAAACATATTAAAATTTAATGCTAACGCTTACAAAGAAGTTTCACAAAATCAAATAAGTTTATTTTAAATATGAAAATAGGAGAAAAATTTACTTTTTATAGTAATGGTAAACATAGAAAAGCTATATTTTTAGAACAAAAAAATAATAAAATAAAAGCTATTATTTGTGATGAAAAAATGCAAGGTATTGAAGTAGAAATATTCTATACACAAATAATTGATGATAATCAAATTAGTATGTTTTAAGACAATAAACAATGGCTAAAAATAAAAAAATAAACATACCGCAAACAGACGATCACAGAAAGGCAATGCAATGGTGCATAAAAAACAATGTTACTGTTGGCGTTTTACCTACAAAAAAAGGTTTGAAAGTTGAAATTAACGAAAATGGAGACAAAAAAATATCGCCAAAAATATACACACAAGAGGAAGCACAAAAAAAAGTTATAGAATTATATTTGTATATTTACAAAAAATACTGGCAAGTATGAACATAAACTTCAACACAACTATTTTTGCTTTATTCGGCATTTGCTTTGGCGCTAATTATTGGAACTCTAAAATGGATGACGATTTTGGCGAAACAGATTTGACCGGAGAAACAGAACATTGTTTGCAATTCTTTATTGCGGTAGTTGGAATTTCTTTTGTTTGGTTTACACAAGATAAATAATTACTATTTTGAAAAAAAAAGTAAACATTGCATCTGTAAAAGAAAATCCGGACAATCCAAGATTTATAAAAGATTCTAAATTTAAAAAATTAGTCAAGTCAATTAAGGCGTTTCCTGAGATGTTAGAGAAGCGTCCAATAGTAGTTGATGAGAA
>Ga0228664_1000857_pt1 | contig 16765 bp, 7 predicted proteins | sample 78DmetaG_FD_183029 | JGI IMG/M metagenome (GOLD analysis project Ga0228664, IMG submission 183029) | Seawater microbial communities from Monterey Bay, California, United States - 78D | ecosystem: Environmental > Aquatic > Marine > Coastal | place: USA: California | collected 2016-09-26 | reverse complement strand
TTGTTTTTAGTATAACAGTATCACCGTTGGCATTGACAATAGCCTTTCCGTTGGTGTGAAGTAAAGTTTGACCACTGACACAGAACCCTATGAGCAATGCAACTACATTAAGATAAAATTTCATGAAAGAAATATATTAAAATACTTTAATAGCAAGGATTTTGTTCAATAGCACCATTTGAAGCACTAATATCTCCAGCTGGAATAGGCAAGAGTTCACTACAACCAGTAACAAAGTTATTTTTACCATAAGTCTGACCGTTATCGTCAAAATTTTGAAGTACAGTAGCTGCATCTCCCCACCTTACTAAATCGTAAAAACGCTCACTTTCTAAACCTAATTCTACCCTTCTTTCATGGTAAATACTTGCCCTTAACGGTCCGTGGCCAAGTAGAGTAGTTTCTTTATACGTTGATATTACAGCCGCATTTGCATCATAGTTAGCTAACCCAGCTCTATTTCTTACAAGGTTTAGAGAACTTTCAGCAGCAGCATTATCTCCAAGTTCCATTGAAGCTTCAGCATGCATTAGAAGTATATCTGCATATCTTAAGAAAATATAATCTAGATTTCCATTACAGTCTGCTGTAACTGGTCTTTCACTATCGGGGATTAAGTATTTTTGTCCCATAAATCCAGTTGGAGGATTCCAGCTTCCACCAGTAAAGTCATGAGGAGCTCCACCAAAAACACCAGGGATGGATTCTCCATCAAAAACAACGCTAGCATCCAGCCTGTCATCACCAGGTTCAAAGGCATTAATAAAGTCAGTAGTTGGACATCTAAATCCATATCCCCATCCCATGTCTCTATCTCCAAACCAAATACTTAACCAAGAGCCTTCATGTTCTCCCCAATTTCCATCAGGATCTTCTACCATATGTAAAGAATAAACTACTTCTTGCCCCCATTGTTTAGCAGAACTAAAAATATCTCCATAGTTAGGTTCTAACCCATACAATCCTGAATTTACAACTGCCTCACATTGCGCTTTTGCTTGTCCCCATTTTTCTTGGTATAAATAAGCTTTTGCTAAAAGTCCATCAGCAGCTCCTTTAGTAGCCCTTCCTTGTTCTGCTAAAGGCACAGTAGCAGGTAAATATTGAGATGCAAATAATAAATCTGCCTCTACCTGAGCGTAAACTTCCTCAGGCGTTGCCCTAACATTAGAAAGGTCTGAACCATGGGTAGTTCCATCGTCTTCAGCAGAAGTATAGAGCATTACCCCTCCAAAGTTTCTCACCAATCTAAAATAGCAATAGCCTCTAAGAAATCTACACTCAGCAATAAATCTGTTTCTCAAATCCAAATCCATAGGAATCTTATATTCACCGCTTGCATCTTGTTCTATCATAATATCAACAGCAAAACTTGCTCTTGCTATCATTCTATATAAATCTCCCCATATCCATGAAGGAACATCCGTATTAGGAGTAGCATTAAAATTCATACAATCGAACATGCCTTGCTGGTCTCCTGGACTTTCTCCACCTTTAACAGCATCATCAGACATAACAGATCCTACTGCCCACAATGAAACAACATTCATTCTCCAAGCTTGTACATCGTATGCTGCGATTACTGCTTCATATGCGCTACCTGCATCTACAAAATAGGGCTTATCGTTATTTCCAGGCTGTTCTAATTCTAACCATTCTTTGCTGCAAGATGCACTAACAAAGACAATAATAAAGCATAAAAGTTTTTTAAAGTTTTTCATAATTATTTAATTAAAATGTTGCGTTAATTCCAAAATTTAATGTTTTGGGAATGGTATAATTCCCTAAGTCTGCTTTCTGTACAAAAACTCCCCACGTACTACCAAGCTCAGGATCTCGACCAGAGTATTTTGTAATTGTAAAATAGTTTTGAAGAGCTACATAAAATCTTAATTTTTCTATATTAACCTTTCTAGAAAGATTTTCCGGAATAGTATATCCCAAAGAAATATTTTTAAATCTTAAAAAAGAGCCATCTTCAATAAACATATCAGATGATCTTGAATAATTATTTTGTCTGTCACCACCCAACTGAGCAATGGTAGCACTTGTATTATCGGGTCTCCAAGCATCGGTAAGCATATAGCTTGACATATTGGTTTGCTCATAAGGCGTTTCGGTAAATACTTTAACAGTATTAAAAATCTCATTTCCATAACTCCAGTACATAAATAAATTAAAGTCAAAACCTTTATAGGATATATCTCCAGTGATTCCCATAGTGAAGTCTGGGTAAGGAGAACCTATTTTGACTTTATCTTCCTCATTCAACTGACCATCACCATTTTGGTCAACATATCTGTAATCGCCTGGCCCAACAGATGACCCGTAAGTAAGTTGTGTAAGTCCGTTGTCGTCAACATATGTTAATGCATCTACTTCATCTTGAGATTGGAAGATTCCATCAGATTCGTAACCCCAAAATTCACCAACTTGGCTACCTACAATAGTTCTAGTATAGTATTCCATTGCATGAAAACTTCCTCCTTGTATTACAAAGGAGTCGTCTCCCAATAGCTTGGTAATTTTATTAGACACTCTACTTACGTTAGTGGAGATAGAATAATTAAATTCACCTTCCAATTTTTGATAACTTAATGAGAAGTCGAAACCTTTGTTTTCCATAGATCCAATATTAGTGTTTGCAGCTCCTCCAACTCCCCATGCAGTAAGAATATTTGGATTTCCCATAATCATATCAGATGTAGTTTTAATGTAGTATTCTGCAGTAACCCATAACTTATTGTTAAAGAATCCTGCGTCTAGAGCTAGGTTGGTCATCCCGATAGTTTCCCATCTTAAGTATGGATTTGGAACATAATCCACAGTAGACCCAGATATTTGAGTTTGCGTTCCGTCAGGACCAAAAATTACAGCGCTATTATTAATGGATGTAGTACCATTGTAAGCAAAATCTCCAGCTGGCTCACTATTTCCAATTTCTCCATAGCCTCCCCTAAACTTTAAAAAACTTATGAAATCTAAACCACTGTTCTTTTGTAGGTTTTTAAAGAATTTCTCGTTATGAATTTTCCATCCAGCAGAAAAACCAGGGAAAATACCAAACTTCTCAGCTGAACCAAATCTTGAAGAACCATCTCTTCTTAAAGTACCAGTAAAAAAGTAAAGATCGTTGTATTCATAATTCAATCTTCCAAATACAGAAGCGTATCTTCTGTAGCTAAATCCGCTGTAACCTTCGTTATAAGCAGTATTAATTGTCCCAGTATTACTTAAAAGCATGTTTGAGGTTATTTCGTTATTAACAGAACCACCCAAATAAGACTTGTTAAAACCATAATTTCTGTTGTCCCAGTCATACGCAGAAGTTCCCCCAAGCAAAGAAAATGTATGGTTCCCAAAACTTTTATCTATTTGGACAGTATTTTCCCAATTCCAAGAAAACCACTTGTTAAAATTATTTCCAAATCCATCAATATCATTTTTATCGGTAGCGTCTATGTAAAAAACAGGGTTGTAATACCAACCATTTTGTACAGAATAGTCACACCCAATAATACTTTTAATTTTAAGCCATTCAAATGGTTTAAACTCAATATAATTATTGGTTAAAAGTTTATCTGTCCAAGTCATCCCATATTGAGTACCATTTCTATATAAAGCGGCAATTGGATTTCCTGTATTTCCTCTTGGGGTATTCATCCATGCTAAGGAATCGGTAGAACTATAAAATTCATGATCGACAGGAACTAAAGATAAGGTATCCGGAAAAGTAGTGTAAGGAGTTGTCGGTGTAATTGTAGGATCCATGGACATTGCAGCTAATAAAATACTATTTTCAGGTCTGTCTCCATTGAAAGAGGTTCCTTTTCCACCATCTCTAACCAAACTCATACTAGTTCCAACTTTTATTTTTTTAGAAAGCTCAAAGTCTAAATTATTTCTAAAAGAATATCTTTTGTAAAAAGTAGATGGCACCACTCCTTTTTCATCAAAATAATCCAAAGAAACTGAGTAAGTTGCTTTTTCAGACCCGCCAGAAATATTAACATGTGCATTGTACATAGATCCGCCCGGAAAAAGCAAATCTTGCCAGTCAGTACCATTCCCTAATGCATCGGGATCTGCAAAATCAGCATCTGGAGTTTCGCCCCTAACAGCATCGGCATAATTAAATGCTGTAGCATTATCTCTAGCATTCATCATATCCATTTTTTTAATTAGTGACTGTACACCATAATAGCTATCAAAAGTTACTTTAGGCTTACCTTTTTGACCTCTTTTGGTAGTTATTAATATTACCCCACCAGCTGCTCTTGCCCCATAAATGGCTGCAGCGGATGCATCTTTCAAAATATCTATAGTGGCTATGTCTTGGGGGGCTATTGCATTAACCGCAGCTCCGTCCAAGGGCATTCCATCTACAACATATAAAACAGGAGATCCATTTATAGACCCTAATCCTCTTATTCTAACTTCTGTATTAGACCCAGGAGCTCCATTGCTATTGACTACTTCGACACCAGCTGCTCTTCCTTGAAGCGCATCAGCAGTTCCAGCTACAGCTGTTTGCATTATCTGTTTGGAATCTACTTGTACAATGGACCCGGTAACATCTTCAGATTCTTGGGACCCATATCCAACAACAACCATTTCTTTAAGTGTCTCATTTTTCATATTAATATTAAAGTTTCCAGAACCCTCTACTAACATTTCTTTAGTAACATAACCAACCATTTTTATGACTAATATCTGATTAGTTTCAGCTTTAATATTAAATTTTCCGTCTATATCAGATGTAGTGCCTTTATCGGTATCTTTTATTTGTATGGTAGCAAAAGGAATCCCAAGTCCTGTAGCGTCATCTTTAATAGTTCCTGATATATTGTTGTTTTGTGCTATAAAGTTAATACTGAAAACAACTGAAATTAAGAGTAAGAATTTTTTCAACATGATGTAAGTTTAATTAACTGTTAATTTAAAATATATTTTAAATATATACATAATATTGTAAAATATACACAAAGCAATAAATTTTTATCATATGTTAATTGCAAAACTATGAAATATTTACTTTTTTTATTATATATCACTACACACAAATTACAGTATGTGTTTGTAAAATTTTGATGGCAAGTTATAATTAAGTTATTTCAAATCCTCAACAAATGTTGGAAAATCAAATTGTAGACAATTATTTTTCTTAAATGAAATCCTATGTTTAGGAAGGCTCAAAAAACAATTAAAATTTAATCATTGTAAGTCTGTTATAGGTTCTTATAAATCACTTTACATATTTAAATGTATTTAAATATGGTATATCACACATTAATCAATATATGTGTGATATATTTTAAATATATAGTATATTTTTTCTAAATTTTTATTATGTTTATTAACAATAATTAACAAACCATAATAAAATGAGAAAATTAATAACAATCTTAATGATTGGGACCTGTACATTAATGTATGGACAATCCCAAAACATTTCTGGTCTTGTTTCAGATGATGGAGGATCTGGTTTACCTGGAGTAAGCGTAAAGGTAAAGGGAACATCCTCAGGAACTGTAACAAACGGAGAAGGAAAATACTCAATTGAATCTGATGCCAATGGTACATTGGTATTTTCATTTGTTGGGTATAAGACACAAGAAATAGCCATTCAGGGTAAATCTTCAATAAATGTCACTATGACTGAGGGGATTATAATGGACGAAGTAGTAGTAACTGCTTTGGGAATTTCTAGAGATAAAAAATCACTTGGATACGCAACCCAAACTATCGACGGTGATAATCTTGCAACCATGAAAGATGTGAACTTTATGAGTTCATTGTCAGGTCAAGTTGCTGGTGCACAAATTAAAAATAGTGGAACAATGGGAGGGTCAGCTAATGTTATAATTAGAGGATATTCTTCTATAGATGGAAATAACCAGCCGCTGTATGTGGTAGATGGTATTCCAATTAATAACGACATTACTAATGGAACTAATCAACAAACCGGAAGAGGAGGGTTTGATTATGGAAATGCTGCAATGGATATCAATCCGCAAGATATTGCTTCAATAAATGTTCTAAAAGGGGCAGCAGCATCTGCACTGTACGGTGCAAGAGCAGCAAATGGAGTTATTCTTATTACCACTAAAAAAGGAACAAAAGGTAAAAAAGGTATTGGAGTTACAGTAACCCATAATACTACTATTGGACAGATTAATAAAAACACTATGCCGACTTATCAGAACGAATATGGTGCTGGATATGGTAAATTTTATGGTCCTGATACATCCTTTGATAATACTGTAACTAATGGATATATTGAAAATATAGATTTAGATGGAGATGGTACTGATGATCACTTAGCAACTCCAATGGGAGATGATGCATCCTACGGAGCTCCATTTTCAAGTGTAGATGAACTTTTAACTTGGGAATCTATTCATCCAGAAATGGGTACATATTTGCAAAATATGCCATATCAAGCTTCTGCAAATGATCCAACTACCTTTTATGAAACATCTGTTATGACAACCAATGCAGTTTCTTTAGATGGAGCTAGCGACAAAGGATCTTACAGATTTTCTGTCAGTGATATGTTTGCTAATGGAATACTACCAAATAGTGAATTAAGAAAAAACAATGCGTCTTTAAATGTTAGCTATGAATTAAGTGATAAGTTAAACTTTAGTTCATCTATGCAATATGTTCAAAACCAAGGTACTGGAAGATTTGGAACTGGATATGACAATAATAATGTTAACCAATCTTTTAGACAATGGTATGATGTTTCTGTCGACATGGAAGCACAAAAAGCAGCTTACGAACTAAATGGAAACAATTTATCTTGGAATGCTTACGGGTTTTCTTCACCAGAAGCAACAAGAGCAGATCCACATTATTTTGACAATCCATATTGGATGAGAAATACTAACTATTCTACAGATTCTAGAGATAGATTTATTGGGAATATGGTTTTAAACTATGAAATTAACGATTGGTTAAATGTAATGGGAAGAGTTACCAACGACAACTACAGTGAGTTAAGAGAAGAAAGAATTGGTTCTCAGTCTGTTGACGTTGCAAAATATAGTAAGTATACTAAGACATTCTTTGAAAGGAACTACGATTTGTTTTTAAATTTTGACAAAGACCTAAATGATAAATTAAATCTATTTGGGATGGTTGGAACCAACTTAAGAAGGTCTGCAGTCAATATTACTGATGGACAAACCAATGGCGGATTAGTTGTTCCAGGAGTTTATTCTTTCAGTAATAGTGTTAACACACCTGAATCTGCTAGCGAAACTGATGCAGCTAGAGCAGTTGATGGATACTTAGGTAGAGCAACTTTGGCCTACGATAGGTTTTTATATTTAGATCTTTCTGCTAGATACGATGTTAGTTCTACATTGCCAGTAGATAATAATTCATTCTTTTATCCTGCTGCTACAGCAAGTTTAATTTATTCAGAATTATTTGATATTTCTGGAATGGACTTTGGTAAATTGAGATTAAATTATGCACAAGTAGGGAACGATGCTCCAATGCAAAGACTCCAAAATATATATTCAATGGGAACTGCATTTGGATCTTCAACTTTAGCTAGTGCTCCAAATACTGGATATAATAGTGATTTACTTCCCGAGAATACAACAAGTTTAGAAATTGGTTTTGAAAACAAGTTTTTCAACAATAAACTTGGTTTAGATATTACTTTATATCAAGCAACAACGGATAATCAAATACTTGCAGTAAGGCCTTCCTCGTCTTCTGGAACATATTTTCAATATGTAAATGCAGGAAAAGTTCAAAACCAAGGAATTGAACTTCAACTTTATGCCAATGTACTTCAATCGGGAGACTTTAGTTGGGATACTAGAATTAACTGGGCGAGAAATAGGAATGAAGTCTTAGAGCTAACTGGAAATTTAGAAACCTATCAATTGGGTTCTTTCCAAGGAGGTGTTACAGTTGAGGCTACCATTGGAGAATCTTATGGTTCTATAAAAGGTACTGATTTTGTTTACCATGATGGGGAGAAAATTGTTGTCAACCATCCATCCGCTTCTAGAGGAGGAATGGTTTATGGTAAAACTGCTTCTACCCAAACTATTGGTAATATAATGCCAGATTGGACAGGAGGATGGACCAATACCTTTTCTTATAAAAACCTAACTGCCAGTGCATTGATAGATGTGCAATGGGGAGGAGACTTTTTCTCTTTAGATACTTGGTATGGTTATGGAACTGGAATATATGCAGATCAAGCAGGAACCAATGCCGATGGTGTCGAGGTTAGAGAGTCGATTGCTAATGGTGGTGGTCTTTCAATTGGTGGTGTAATGGCATCTACTGATGCAGATGGAGCTTACCTTCTAGATGCAGACGGTAACTACACTTCAGATGGTACCGAAAATACAGTCAACGGTTTTGTAGGAGATTACAATAATTATGCAGGCTGGAAAAATGCTCCAAATGCAATGCATGTTTATGATGCGACTTATATTAAATTAAGACAGCTTGCTATTTCTTATTCATTGCCAAGTAGCATGTTCTCGGGAAAAGGTTTCCAAGGAATTGACATTGGTATTATGGCTAGAAATCTTGCAATTCTTTATAAAAAGAGTCCACATACTGATCCTGAAGCTGGGTTAAGTGCAGGAAATATTCAAGGGTACCAATCAGGAGCATATCCTGCCGTAAGAGAATTGGGATTAAACGTAACATTTAAATTTTAAGAAAATGAAATCAATAATAAACTATAGTTTGGTATTATTTCTACTCATTGCAGTAGGATGTACAAAAGATATTGATCAATTCAATAACAATGACAAATCTCCAACAACAGTCACTGCAAATTCATTATTTGCAAATGCTACTGTAGAATTAATGGATTATTTGGCAAGCCCCAATGTAAATGTAAATACATTTAGATTGTGGTCTCAACACTGGACTCAATCTACTTATACAGATGAGTCAAACTTCCAGCTTATTAATAGAAATATTAACGGAGAAGTTATGGAAAGAATGTATGCAAGAGTTTTAAGAGACGTTAAAGAATGTAGAGGGTTTGTCAATGCAAGCGCTACTAATTCTGAAGCGGTGAAGAACACTCAGCTAGCTGTTTTAGATGTGCTTGAAGTATGCGCATATTCTATTTTGGTGGATATTTTTAACGATGTCCCTTACAGTGAAGCATTAATGGGAGTGGATAACTTATCTCCAGCCTATGACGATGCAAGTACTATTTATTCTTCATTAGCAACTACTTTAGATGGAGCTATAAACGTTCTTTCTGGAAGTTCTGATATGGGTGACTTTGCAGGTTCAGATTTGATTTATGCAGGTAGTACCTCTCATTGGACAATGTTAGCCAATTCTCTAAAATTAAGAATGGCAATGAGAATGGCAGATGTTGCAGGAAGTGGTAGTCAAGCTATGGCTGAAGCAGCTGCTGCTGGAGTTTTTGCATCCAATGACGATCATGCTTATATAATGTATCAGTCATCTACACCAAATACTAACCCTCTTTGGGAAGATTTAGTACAAAGCGGTAGAACAGATTTTTTAGCATCTGTTACATTAGCGGATATAATGAATGCAACTAACGATCCAAGAAGAGCAATTTATTTTAGAAATCTAGATTCTACAGGAGCAATTACTACATCTGGACAACATGGATTAGATGGTGCATATGCTGATTTCTCACAACCTGGTGATATATTAGAAGTTCCAACTCATCCTGGAGTTTTACTTTCGTATGCTGAGGTATGCTTTCATTTATCAGACGCTGCAAATAGAGGATGGAATGTTGGTGGAGATGCCGAAACTCATTATAATAATGGAGTTTCTGCTTCTATGCTTCAGTGGGGTAGCGATCAAGCTACTGCAGATGCGTTCTTACTTGAAACAGATGTTGCCTGGGATGCTTCAATGGCTGAACAGAGAATAGGAACTCAAAAATGGGTTGCTATGTACGATCAAGGTTTAGAGGCATGGTGTACTTGGAAAATGTACGATTATCCAACAATGGGTGTTGCCGCTCAGGCTGGTACAATTACTCCAACAAGGTATAATTATAGTGTTGATGAATACTCGGTTAATTCTACAAATGTTTCTGCTGCTAATGGCGGAAGTGACTTAACTACTGGTAAAGTATTTTGGGATGTTGATTAATAATCAATCTTAAATTAAACTTTTATCAAAGCCCCTTTTGGGGCTTTTTTTATTTCTTTTTTTTAAGAACATATCTTAAAGTAGATCTGCTTCTTTGCTGAATTAATATTTCCTGATTTTGAAACAACTCTGGAATATCTAAGTTTTTAAAATGTCTAATAGTAAGAAGGTTTACTTTTTCATTATATTTTAAAGTATATTTTTTTTGAATTTCTGATATCAGAACTGGCAACTCAGAAGGAGCTATTATTCCACAAACAGAAAAGCTCAATGCTGAATTTTGCATAAGATGAACCTTTAACCCAGTTTTAGAAAAAATAGAAAAAATATCACTAATGTGTTCCTCAAATATAAAGGAATAGTCTTTAGAACTAATCGAGAGTAGTATCTGATTTGGTTTATAGATAATTGAGGGAATACTTTTATCATCTTTACCCACCTTACTAATAGAACTTCCTTCATGTTCTTTTTTGATGAAAGACCTTATTGTAAGAGGAATATTTTTATTTTCGAGAGGTTTTACCGTGTTGGGGTGAATTACAGATGCTCCCAAATAGGAAAGTTCAATAGCTTCTTTATAAGAAATCTTTTTAAGAATTTGTGTTTTATTAAACCATTTTGGGTCTGCATTCAATAACCCATCGACATCTTTCCAAATAATAACTTCTTGAGCATCCATTGACCAAGCAAAAATAGCAGCAGAAAAATCACTTCCTTCTCTTCCTAAAGTAGTAGTTTCTCCATCCAGATTAGAGCCAATAAATCCTTGAGTAATATAAGATTTGTCCTTACTGAGAAAGGAGTTAATTTTTATTTTAGTTTCCTCCCATTTAACTCTAGAATCTGTAGCAATATTAGAAGTTTTTATGAATTCTCTAGCATCTATCCACTTATTTTCAACACCCTCTTTATTTAAATAACTGGAAATAATCAAGGTGGAGAAAAGTTCTCCAAAAGAAACAATTTTTGAGTAACTTATATTATTCTCTTGTTTTGTTTTAGCTCTTAAATAATCAACTAATTCTAGCTTTAAATCATCAAATAATTTTAAAAAACTATTATTATTTAATTCCAAATCCCTTATAATATCCTCATGAAATTTTATTATTTCATTAGCTATTTCATTAGCTTTAATGCTATCATTTTTAATATAGTTCTTCCAAACTAGTTCTAATTTATTGGTGGTTTTATCAATAGCAGAAATAACAATTACTAAATTTTCTTTATAAGAAGATACGATCTCTTTAAGATTGTAGATAGCCTTTGGACTTTTTACAGATGCACCACCAAATTTTAATACTTTACTCAATTTTCATAAATTAAATACTAAAGCTAATATATTCTATTGTAGTTTATAGTATAAGAAAATATTTTTAGACACTAATTTGGTAACAGATTGAATATTTAATAATTAGGGGTTAGCAATTTTGCAACTTTTTTTAAAAAATAATTTCTCCACTTTTACGTCAAATACACTTCAATATTAGATATTTGTAAAAAATAGTTGATGAAGAACGTAACAGTTGGAGAATTTATAGTAGAATCGCAAAATAATTTTCCTGGATCTACTGGTGAATTATCTAAAATCTTGAGCGCTATTAAGTTAGCCTCAAAAATAGTCAGCCATCAAATAAATAAAGCTGGCTTAGCTAAAGAAATTTTAGGCTCTGCGGGAAGAGAAAATATTCAAGGAGAAGAACAGCAGAAATTAGATGTTTTTGCTAATGATTCCTTTATAAACGCATTATCTGCTAGAGGAGTAATATGTGGTGTTGCTTCAGAAGAAAACGATTCTTTTATTGCTTTTAATAACAATGTTAATAACGACGCTAAGTATGTTGTATTAATTGACCCTTTAGATGGATCTTCTAATATTGATGTTAATGTTTCGGTAGGATCCATTTTTAGCGTCTATAAAAGAAAAACTATTAAAGGATCGCCAGTCGAACTAAAAGATTTTTTACAACCAGGGAATCAACAAGTTGCATCTGGCTACATTATTTACGGCTCTTCAACTATGCTTGTTTACACTACTGGAAGTGGAGTAAATGGCTTTACTTTTGATCCAAGCATTGGAGTTTTCTTTTTATCTCATCCCAACATGAAAACTCTTTCTCAAGGAGCCATTTATTCTGTTAATGAAGGCAATTTAACCCAATTTAAAAAACCTGTAGCAGACTATATTAAATTTTGCCAGTCTCAAAACAAGCTCCAAGGAAAAAAAGCCTATAGTTCAAGATATATTGGATCTTTAGTTGCAGATTTCCATAGAAATCTTATTAAAGGAGGAATCTATTTGTATCCATCCACAGAACCTAATCCAACAGGTAAATTAAGACTAACTTACGAGTGTGCTCCATTGGCATTCTTAATTGAGCAAGCTGGAGGCAGAGCAATTTCAGAAAGCCAAAGAATTATGGATATAGTCCCATCTGAACTCCATCAAAGAGTTCCTTTTTTTGTAGGTTCTAAGAGTATGATTGACCAATTAGAAGAAATTATAGAGAGTGAGTCAGAATCAGTTTAAAACTAGACTAGCTTTATCTAGTGCTTTTTCTGAAATTTCAAGACTTTGGCAGGATAGTTCAGGTATTTCTTTAAAAAACACTTCTGGATCTTACATATCTTTTTTGAGTTATTGTCTTATTCAGGAGAAAAATGGGAACCATCTTTTTATTCTTCCCGACAAAGAAGAAGCTCTATACTTCTTTAATGATTTAGAAAATTTATTCAATTCCGAAAGAGGAACAACTTTACTTTTCTATCCAGCATCTTACAGAAGACCTTACCAAATTATGGACTCTGATGCTACAAGCGTGCTTCAAAGAACGGAAGTTTTAGATGCACTTGGTAAAGAGAGAAAAAAATTAATTGTAGTTACTTATCCTGAGGCTATTGTAGAAAAAGTAATTGAAAAAAAGAATTTTGAGAAAAATAATTTGACTATTTCCGTAGGCGAGGAATTGCAACTGGATTTAATGGATGAAATATTGATTGATTTAGATTTTGAGAAAGTAGACTACGTATATGAGCCTGGTCAATTTGCAATAAGAGGCGGGATTATTGATGTTTTTTCTTTTAACTATGAAATGCCTTATCGTATAGAGCTTTTTGGTGATGAGATAGAATCTATTAGAGAATTTGACCCTGTTAATCAGCTTTCAGTAACAACTCTTAATAGGATTAAAATTGTCCCAAACATCAACAATATATCTTTGTCTAAAGACAGAGTTTCCTTTTTGGAGCACTTACCCAAGAACACCACGTTATGGGCTAAAGACTTAGAAATATCTCAAAAGAAAATGGAGCAAGGCTTTGAAATAGCTAGTAAAGTTTACAATAAAATAAAAGAAAAAAAGAGTCTACTTCTTCCAATAGAGATGTACTTATCCCCACTAGAATTCTTTAACAAGATAAAGGAATTTAAACTTTTAGAATGGAATAGAACAGTCCATGAAAAAGAGTCTGTAATTATTGACTGCAACTCTGTAGAGCAACCCAAGTTTAATAAGAATTTTGATATTCTTGTTAATAGTTTAGAAGAATGGAAAAATCTAGAATATTCTATTTTCATTTGTGCTGATCAAGATTCTCAAATCAGCAGATTACGATCCATATTCACGGAATTAGATAAAGAATTCTTATGTAGCTTTATTACAATAGGACTCCACCAAGGATTTATAGACAATAATGAAAAAATTGTAGTATTCACGGATCATCAAATTTTTGAAAGATACCATCGTTTTAATTCTAGAAAAAGTGTATCCAAATCTAAAGAGACCTTCACCCTTAAGGAAATATACGATTTGCAAAAAGGAGATTTTGTTGTCCATATCGATCATGGAGTTGGAGAATTTTCTGGGTTAGAAAAAATAGATGTACAAGGAAAGCAGCAGGAAGCAATAAGATTAATTTATAAAGGGGGAGATATTTTATATGTAAGTATTCATTCTCTTCATAGAATAACTAAGTTTTCAGGGAAAGATGGAACCAAACCCTCTTTGAATAAATTAGGATCTCCCGCATGGTCAATGGCGAAACAAAAAGCCAAGAAAAAGATAAAAGAAGTAGCTTTTGATTTGATAGAATTATACGCCAAAAGAAGAATGCAATCTGGTTTTGAATTTCAACCTGACACCTATCTTCAAAATGAATTAGAGGCATCTTTTATTTATGAAGATACACCTGATCAGCTCGCATCAACATCTGCAGTAAAATTAGATATGGAAAAGCCACATCCAATGGACCGGCTTGTTTGTGGAGATGTTGGTTTTGGGAAAACTGAAATTGCGATTAGAGCAGCCTTTAAAGCAGTAGCAGACAATAAACAAGTGGCGGTATTAGTTCCTACAACGGTTTTAGCTTTTCAACATTTTAGAACTTTTTCGGATAGACTTAAAGATTTTCCGTGCAATGTTGATTTTATCAATCGTTTTAAATCCTCAAAAAATACTAAGACTACTTTAGAAGGTTTAAAAAATGGGAAGGTTGATATTTTAATTGGAACCCACAAATTAATTGGAAAAGATGTTGTTTTTAAAGATTTAGGCCTTTTAATTATAGATGAAGAACAGAAATTTGGTGTTGGAGTTAAAGACCAACTTAAAAACATAAAAGTTAATGTAGACACTTTAACACTGACTGCTACTCCAATTCCAAGAACACTTCAATTTAGCCTAATGAATGCTAGAGATTTATCTATTATTAACACACCACCACCAAATAGATTTCCCGTTGAAACAATTGTTCAATCATTTTCTGAAGACACCATAAAAGAGGCTATAGACTACGAGATAGATAGAGAAGGGCAAGTATTTTTTGTTCACAACAGGGTTCAAAATATTAACGAAATAGCAGCCATGATCACTAGATTATGTCCAAATGCAAGAATTGCAGTAGGGCATGGCCAAATGGAAGGTAAAAAGCTAGAGGCTATTATTTTGGATTTTATGGACGGACTTTACGATATTTTAGTAGCGACAACAATTATAGAATCTGGAATAGATATCCCCAACGCTAATACTATAATAATAAACAATGCCAATCATTTTGGATTAAGTGATTTACACCAGCTAAGAGGAAGAGTAGGGAGATCAAATAAAAAAGCATTTGCTTATTTATTCACTCCACCACCTCAACATCTTTCCTCTGAAGCTAGAAAGAGACTCCATGCAATAGAACAATTTTCAGATTTGGGAAGCGGATTTAATATAGCAATGCGAGATTTAGACATTAGGGGAGCAGGAGATTTATTGGGTGCAAATCAAAGTGGATTCATCAATGATATTGGGTTTGACACCTATCAGAAAATTTTGGATGAAGCAATTCTAGAATTAAAAGAAAATGAGTTTAAATCTGTATTTTCAGAAGAACTAAAGGAGAGGGAATTTGTTAAAGAATGTATATTAGAAACAGACTTATCATTAGTGATTCCAGATGATTATGTAAACGATATAAATGAACGACTTACCCTATACAAAAGACTAGACACTTTAACATTCCATGAAGCTATTAGTACTTTTTCTAAAGAGCTAAAAGATAGATTTGGAGAAATCCCAAGCCAAACAAAAGAACTAATTAATACATTAAACCTAAGAGAAAAGGCAAAAAAAATAGGGTTTGAAAAATTAGTTATAAAACAAAATAAATTAGTGGGAAAATTCACCACTAGTCACCCAACTTATTTTGAATCAACTAGTTTTACCAAGGTTTTAAACTTTGTCCAAAAACACAAAAAGGGAGTACAACTTAAAGAGAAAAATAAGGTTTTGATTTTAACACTTGAAAATATAGGAACTATTCAAAAAGCTAATGAAAGGCTTCAGCAGTTAATGGATTAAGATTTTATCTCAAAATCATCCATAAATTTAGTAGTGAAATCGCCCTCTAAAAATTTCTCATTTTCTAAAAGTTGTTGATGAAATGGAATGGTTGTTTTAACTCCTTCAATGATATATTCATCCAATGCTCTTTTCATTTTCTGAATTGCTTCTTCTCTAGTCTGTGCTACTGTAATTAATTTAGAAATCATAGAGTCGTAATGCGGTGGAATTATATAATTAGCATATACATGGGTATCAATTCTAATTCCATGACCGCCAGGAGAGTGGTAGTTAGTGATTTTTCCTGGTGAAGGGATAAAGTTTTTGTGAGGATCTTCAGCATTAATTCTACACTGAATAGCATGCATTTCAGGGAAATAATCTTTTCCTGAAATTTTTTCTCCGGAAGCAATTTTAATCTGCTCTTTAATCAAATCGTAGTTGATTACTTCTTCAGTAATGGTATGCTCTACTTGAATTCTTGTGTTCATCTCCATGAAGTAGAAATTACGATACTTATCTACTAAAAATTCAACAGTTCCAACTCCTTCATACTTAACTGCTTTTGCAGCTTTTTTTGCAGCTTCTCCCATTTTTTTCCTTAACTGTGTAGTCATAAACGGGGAGGGTGTTTCTTCTACTAGTTTCTGGTGTCTTCTTTGAATGGAACAATCTCTTTCAGAGAGATGACAAACTTTACCGTATTGATCTGCAGCAATTTGAATTTCTATATGTCTAGGCTCCTCAATAAATTTTTCCATATACATACCATCATTTCCAAATGCGGCAGCTGCTTCATTTCTAGC
>Ga0228664_1000846_pt1 | contig 16964 bp, 13 predicted proteins | sample 78DmetaG_FD_183029 | JGI IMG/M metagenome (GOLD analysis project Ga0228664, IMG submission 183029) | Seawater microbial communities from Monterey Bay, California, United States - 78D | ecosystem: Environmental > Aquatic > Marine > Coastal | place: USA: California | collected 2016-09-26 | reverse complement strand
CAAGTCTGATGACGTTTTCCTGTGCTGGCCTGACCAGTGGTGGCTCGCTACACTCGACGCCTTCGTTGGGCGGCGGATTGTCCGCTACTGCACCTCTTTATGGAAGCCGAAATACCCCATGAATCTCCTCAAGTCCCTGGCTGCCGTCAGTTCACTGACCATGGTTTCGCGCGTGCTGGGGTTCGTGCGCGACACCATCATCGCCCGCACCTTCGGTGCCGGGGTGGCGTCGGATGCCTTCGTGGTGGCCTTCAAGCTGCCCAATCTGCTGCGCCGTATTTTTGCCGAAGGGGCGTTCTCGCAGGCTTTCGTACCGATCCTGGCCGAGTACAAGATGCAGCAGGGCGAGGAGGCCACGCGCACGTTCGTTGCCTACGTCTCTGGTTTGCTGACCCTGGTGCTGGCGCTGGTCACGGTCATCGGCGTGCTCGCTGCGCCCTGGATCGTCTGGGCTACGGCACCGGGTTTTGCCGATGAGGCCGAGCGTTTCGAGCTGACCGTCGATCTGCTGCGGGTGACCTTTCCTTATATATTGCTGATCTCCCTGTCATCGCTGGCCGGGGCCGTGCTCAATACCTGGAACCGTTTTTCGGTGCCGGCGTTCGTGCCGACCTTGCTCAATGTCAGCATGATCGTCTTTTCGCTGTTTCTGACGCCCTATTTCGACCCGCCAATCATGGCGCTGGGCTGGGCGGTGCTGGTCGGCGGGCTGGCACAGTTGCTCTGGCAACTGCCGCACCTTAAAAAGATCGGCATGCTGGTGCTGCCGCGCCTGAGTTTCGGTGACATGGGCGTCTGGCGCGTGCTCAAACAGATGGGGCCGGCGATCTTCGGCGTCTCGGTCAGCCAGATTTCGCTGATCATCAACACCATCTTCGCCTCCTTCCTGGTGGCGGGCTCGGTGTCCTGGATGTATTACGCCGACCGCCTGATGGAGTTGCCCTCGGGCGTGCTGGGCGTGGCACTGGGCACCATCCTGCTGCCGGCGCTATCGAAAACCTATGCGAGCAAGAATCGCGACGAGTACCGCCGCCTGCTCGATTGGGGGCTGCGTTTGTGCTTTCTGCTGGTGCTGCCCTGCACCCTGGCGCTGGCGATTCTCGCCGAGCCGCTGGTAGTGTCGCTGTTCCAGTACGGCAAGTTCGGTGCAGAGGACGCGCTGATGACCCAACGGGCACTGGTGGCTTATTCGGTCGGCCTGCTGGCGTTGATTCTGATAAAGATCCTCGCGCCCGGCTTCTATGCCCAGCAGAACATCAAGACACCGGTACGCATTGCCATCGTCAGCCTGCTGGCGACCCAGGTGATGAACGCGCTGTTCGTGTTCGGTCTGGAGATGGCGCACGTCGGCCTGGCGCTGGCGATCAGCCTGGCGGCCTGCCTGAATGCCGGCTTGCTGTACTGGCAGCTGCGTCGTGCCGATATCTTCCAGCCGCTGCCGGGCTGGGGGCTGTTTCTGCTCAAGCTGGTGGTCGCGGTGGCGGTGATGGTCGCTGTGTTACTGGGGCTGCTGCAGGTCATGCCAGCCTGGGCGGAAGGGGAAATGCTCGTGCGCCTGTTGCGTCTCGGCGCGCTGGTGGCCGCTGGGCTGGTTGCTTACTTCGGCATGCTGCTCATATTGGGCTTCCGTCCGCGCGATTTTGCCCGGCGGGCCCTGTAGCGGTTTCACGCATCGCGATGCCTGTTGTGCATGGCCTGCTGTGCGTATAATCGGCCACTTTGTGAACAAGAAGCGTGCTATGCAGCTGGTTCGAGGTCTTCATAACCTGCAGCCCCAGGCGCGGGGCTGTGTGGTCACCATCGGTAATTTCGACGGCGTTCATCGTGGGCACCAGGCCATCCTGGCGCGCTTGCGTGAGCGTGCCGCGGAATTGGCCGTGCCCAGCTGCGTGGTGATCTTCGAGCCGCAGCCGCGTGAGTTCTTCGGCCCGGACACTGCTCCGGCGCGCCTGACCCGTCTGCGCGACAAGCTCGCCCTGCTGGCCGCCGAAGGCGTCGACATGGTGCTGTGCCTGGCCTTCAACCGCCGCTTGCGCGAGTTGTCGGCCGCCGAGTTCGTCCAGCGTGTGCTGGTCGATGGCCTGGGGGTGAAGGATCTGGAGATCGGCGACGATTTCCGCTTCGGCTGCGACCGCGCCGGCGATTTTGAGTTTCTCAAGGCAGCAGGCCTGCGCCACGGTTTTAGCGTCGATGCGTCTACGACTGTGGAAGTGCTTGGTGGCCGGGTCAGCAGCACGCGCGTGCGTCAGGCGCTGGCCGATGGCGATTTCGAACTGGCTGAAGCCTTGCTCGGCCGGCCGTTTCGCATCGCCGGGCGCGTCCTGCACGGACAAAAGCTCGGCCGCCAGCTCGATGCGCCGACGGCCAATATCCAGCTCAAGCGGCGCAAGGTGCCGCTGACCGGCGTGTATCTGGTGAGCTGTGAAATCGATGGCGTGATTCAACCGGGCGTCGCCAATATCGGCGTGCGCCCCAGCGTTGCCGGTGACGGCAGCGCCCATCTGGAAGTGCACCTTCTGGATTTTGCCGGCGATCTGTATGGCCGGCGTCTCTCGGTGGCTTTCCACCACAAGCTGCGTGATGAGCAGCGTTTCGCCTCGCTCGAGGCCTTGAAGGCGGCGATTGCCGCTGATATCGCCGCTGCCCGTGATTATTGGCAGGGCCACCCGCTGATGAAGAGCCACCCGCTGATGAAGAGCCCGAAATGACCGACTACAAAGCTACGCTGAACCTGCCCGATACCCAGTTCCCGATGAAGGCCGGCCTGCCGCAACGCGAGCCGCAGACCCTGCAGCGCTGGAACGAGATTGGCCTGTATAGCAAGCTGCGCAAGATTGGCGAAGATCGGCCGAAGTTCGTCCTGCACGACGGCCCGCCCTATGCCAACGGCAGCATCCACATCGGTCATGCGGTGAACAAGATCCTCAAGGACATCATCACCCGCTCCAAGACCCTGGCCGGCTTCGACGCGCCCTACGTGCCGGGCTGGGACTGCCATGGCCTGCCGATCGAGCACAAGGTCGAAACCACCTTCGGCAAGAATCAAGCAGCGGACCTGACCCGCGAGCGCTGCCGCACCTATGCCGGCGAGCAGATCGAAGGGCAGAAGGCCGACTTCATCCGCCTCGGTGTGCTCGGCGACTGGGACAACCCGTACAAGACCATGGATTTCGCCAACGAGGCCGGCGAGATCCGCGCCCTGGCCGAGATGGTCAAGCAGGGCTTCGTGTTCAAGGGTCTGAAACCGGTGAACTGGTGCTTCGACTGCGGCTCGGCGCTGGCCGAGGCCGAGGTGGAGTATCAGGACAAGAAGTCCGATGCCATCGACGTTGCCTTCCCCATCGAAGACGCAGGCAAATTGGCCGCCGCCTTCGGTCTGAGCGAGCTGAGCAAGCCGACCGCCATCGTCATCTGGACCACCACGCCCTGGACCATCCCGGCCAACCAGGCACTCAACGTTCACCCTGAATTCACCTACGCCCTCGTCGACACTGGCGAGCGCATCCTGCTGCTGGCCGAGGAACTGGTCGAGTCCTGCCTGCAACGCTACGGCCTGCAGGGCCAGGTGATCGCCACCGCGCCGGGCGCGACGCTGGAGCTGATCCGTTTCCGCCATCCGTTCTACGAGCGTTTCTCGCCGGTGTACCTGGCCGAGTACGTCGAGCTGGGCGCCGGTACCGGCATCGTCCACTCGTCGCCGGCCTATGGTGAGGACGACTTCCGTACCTGCAAAGCGTACGGCATGAGCAACGACGACATTCTCAGCCCGGTGCAGAGCAATGGCGTCTACACCCCGGACCTGCCGTTCTTCGGCGGCCAGTTCATCTGGAAGGCCAACCCGGCCATCGTCGAGAAACTCGCCGAAGTCGGCGCGCTGCTCAAGCATCAGCCGATCCAGCACAGCTACATGCACTGCTGGCGCCACAAGACGCCGCTGATCTACCGCGCCACCGCACAATGGTTCGTCGGCATGGACACCCAGCCGAAGCAGGGCGCTCCCCTGCGTGAGCGTGCGCTGGCAGCCATCGAACAGACCCAGTTCGTTCCGGCCTGGGGCCAGGCACGCCTGCACAGCATGATCGCCGGTCGTCCCGACTGGTGCATCTCGCGTCAGCGCAACTGGGGCGTGCCGATCCCGTTCTTCCTGCACAAGGCCACCGGCGAGCTGCACCCGCGCACCGTCGAGCTGATGGAAGAGGTCGCCAAGCGTGTCGAGCAGGAGGGCATCGAAGCCTGGTTCAAGCTCGACGCTGCCGAGCTGCTTGGCGCCGAAGCGGCTGACTACGACAAGATCAACGACACCCTCGACGTCTGGTTCGACTCCGGTACCACCCACTGGCATGTGCTGCGTGGCTCGCACGGCCTCGGCCACACCACCGGCCCGCGCGCCGACCTGTACCTGGAAGGCTCGGACCAGCACCGCGGCTGGTTCCATTCGTCCCTGCTGACCGGCAGTGCTATCGACGGTCACGCGCCGTACAAGGCGCTGCTGACCCATGGCTTCGTGGTCGACGAGAACGGCCGCAAGATGTCCAAGTCGCTCGGTAACGTGGTTGCGCCGCAGGAGGTCAACGACAGCCTGGGCGCCGACATCATGCGCCTGTGGGTCGCTTCCACCGACTATTCCGGCGAGATGGCCGTGTCCAAGGTGATCCTGCAGCGCAGCGCCGATGCCTACCGCCGTATCCGAAATACTGCGCGCTTCATGCTGGCCAACCTCAACGGTTTCGATCCGGCCAAGGACCTGCTGCAGCCCGAGCAGATGCTCGACCTCGACCGCTGGGCCGTTGACGCAGCCCTGCGCCTGCAGGAAGAGATCATCGAGGCCTACGCCGACTACCGCTTCTGGAACGTCTACTCCAAGGTGCATAACTTCTGCGTGCAGGAGCTGGGCGGCTTCTACCTGGACATCATCAAGGACCGCCAGTACACCACCGCCGCCGACAGCGTGGCGCGCCGCTCCTGCCAGAGCGCGCTGTTCCACATCAGCGAGGCGCTGGTGCGCTGGATCGCGCCTATCCTGGCCTTTACCGCCGAGGAAATCTGGCAGTTCCTGCCGGGCGAGCGCAACGAGTCGGTGATGCTCAATACCTGGTATGCCGGTCTGCAGCGCCTGCCGGAAGGCTTCGAGCTGGATCGTGCCTATTGGGATCGCGTGATGGCGGTCAAGGCAGCGGTCAACAAGGAGCTGGAGAACCTGCGCACGGCCAAGGCCATCGGTGCCAGCCTGCAGGCCGAGGTCACCCTGTTCTGCGACGACGCCAAGCAGGCCGACCTGGCCAAGCTCGGCGACGAGCTGCGTTTCGCCCTGATCACCTCGGCGGCGCAGACCGCGCCGCTCGCCGATGCGCCGGCCGATGCGGTGGTGACCGAGGTCGAAGGCCTGAAGCTGAAGATCCTCAAGTCCGCCCACGCCAAGTGCGGCCGCTGCTGGCACTTCCGCGCCGACGTCGGCAGCCATGCTGATCATCCGGAGCTGTGCAGCCGTTGCGTGAGCAACATCGAAGGGGAAGGTGAGGTGCGCAAGCATGCCTGAGTCCTCGCGTTTCGGGCATCTGCCCTGGCTGCTGCTGAGCGTGCTGATCCTGGTCGCCGACCGGGTGAGCAAGGACATCTTCGAGGGCACGCTGAGCATGTATCAGCGTATCGAAGTGATTCCGGGTTACTTCGACTGGACCCTGGCCTATAACACCGGCGCGGCATTCAGCTTCCTGGCCGATGCCGCCGGCTGGCAGCGCTGGTTCTTCGCCGCCATCGCCATCGTCGTCAGCGTCGTGCTGGTAGTCTGGCTCAAGCGCCTCAAGCGTCACGAAACCCTGCTGGCCGTGGCGCTGGCCATGGTGCTGGGCGGCGCGTTGGGCAATCTGTATGACCGCGTGGTGCTCGGCCACGTGGTCGACTTCATTCTGGTGCACTGGCAGAGCCGCTGGTTCTTCCCGGCGTTCAATCTGGCCGACACCTTCATCACCATCGGCGCCATCCTGCTGGCGCTGGATATGTTCAAGAGCGACAAGTCCGCGAAGGAGGCTGCGCAATGACAGACGTACGCATCGGTCCGGACAGGGAAGTGACCCTGCATTTCGCCCTCAAGCTGGAAAACGGCGATGTGGTCGACAGTACCTTCGACAAGCAACCGGCGACCTTCAAGGTCGGCGACGGCAACCTGTTACCTGGCTTTGAACAGGCCCTGTATGGCTTCAAGGCCGGCGACAAGCGCAGCTTGCAGGTGCAGCCGGAGCAGGGCTTCGGCCAGCCCAACCCACAGAACGTGCAGATCATGCCGCGCAGCCAGTTCGACGGCATGGAGCTTTCCGAAGGCCTGCTGGTGATCTTCAACGATGCGGCCAACGCCGAGCTGCCGGGTGTGGTCAAGGCGTTCGATGACAAGCAGGTCACCATCGACTTCAACCACCCGCTGGCCGGCAAGGTGCTGGACTTCGATGTGGAAATCATCGAAGTCAAGGCGCTCTAGCCCGTGCTGTTGCTCTTGTAGGAGCGGCTTCAGCCGCGAAGCTCTTGTTGCAGCCTGCGCTTATCCCGCGCAGGCTGTACCTTTCCGGGATCGAACCTTAGCGTCGTGCGATCCCCGATCAATACCGAGACAGCCAGCATGCATATCAAACTCGCCAATCCCCGTGGCTTCTGCGCCGGCGTCGATCGCGCCATCGAAATCGTCAACCGCGCCCTGGAAGTGTTCGGCCCGCCGATCTACGTGCGCCATGAAGTGGTGCACAACAAGTTCGTGGTCGAGGACCTGCGTGCCCGCGGCGCGGTATTCGTCGAAGAGCTGGACCAGGTACCGGACGACGTCATCGTCATCTTCAGTGCTCACGGCGTTTCCAAGGCCGTGCGCGATGAAGCAACCCGTCGTGGCCTCAAGGTATTCGACGCCACCTGTCCGCTGGTGACCAAGGTGCATATGGAAGTGGTGCGCTACAGCCGTGAGGGCCGCGAGTGCATCCTTATCGGCCACGAAGGCCACCCGGAAGTCGAAGGCACCATGGGTCAGTACGACGCCAGCAACGGCGGCGCCATCTACCTGGTGGAAGATGAGGCGGACGTCGCCGAGCTGCAGGTGCGCAACCCCGAGAACTTGGCGTTCGTCACCCAGACTACCTTGTCCATGGATGACACCAGCAAAGTGATCGACGCCCTGCGCGCCAAGTTCCCCGCCATTGGCGGCCCGCGCAAGGACGACATCTGCTACGCCACGCAGAACCGCCAGGATGCGGTCAAGCAACTGGCCAGCGAGTGCGACGTGCTGCTGGTCGTCGGCAGCCCCAACAGCTCCAACTCCAACCGCCTGCGCGAACTGGCCGAGCGCATGGGCACGCCGGCCTACCTGATCGACGGTGCCGAAGACCTCAAGCGTGAGTGGTTCGATGGGGTAAGCGGGATAGGCATCACTGCAGGCGCTTCCGCGCCGGAAATATTGGTACGCGGGGTGGTCGAACAACTGCGCGCTTGGGGGGCGGAAGGGGAGACGGAACTTGATGGTCGGCCGGAGAACATTACGTTTTCGATGCCCAAAGAGTTACGGGTCAAGGCGCTCTGAGTATTGTCGATTAAGTCTCTTGTGCACTGGCGTGATCGTAACTGTAAGCGCTGCTTTTTCCTGCTTCGATAACATCAGCGAATCAAAAATAAAAACGCCCCGGTTCCATAGAAGCCGGGGCGTTTTTCAGGTTATGTCAACGCCAGCAGTCAGCAGTACTCATGCCGCTTCCGCTGCTGCCCCTTACTCCGCGGGCGTTCAGGGTCAGATTTCCGCACTTGGTATCGTCGAACTGCTGATTGGCGGTCAGTGTATAGCCGCCATCATTGTCGACTTTGCTAAGCGCCAATTCGTATTTGCCCGTCTCTGACGTATTTCCATTCTTCAGCGCGAGTTTGCCAACGTCGGCGTCACTGGTGACGTAAGCGTTGTTCTGCGAAAAATAGCGCTCCTGACGTGCCGAGACATCATTGAGGAATGCCTGGCCCTCGCTGCGGTTACCGCGTTTGACGTATTCGCTGTAGTTCGGGTACGCGATAGCGGCCAATATGCCGATAATCAGTACCACGATCATCACTTCTATCAGGGTGAAGCCCTGCTGTCGGTTCAACTGCTTGCTCATGTTTAGTCCTCAGTCTCCACACGGCGCCAGGTCTGGCGACCGATGCTGGACGGGTCGGGATAGATGTTCGCGCAGGTCTGGCCCGTGCAGTACTGGAAGCCGCCGTCGGAGTTCTGCGAAATGGTACCGCCACCTTCACCGTCCTGACGAATGGCAGATATGTTGGTGCTCTCAGCGTCACCGGTAGGTGTGTAGTCGAAAGAGTTCTGAGCGGTCCGTCCGCCAGTGAATGGGTTGAGCGCATAGGTCCAGTTGGCTGCACCATCGCCGCACGGATCGTCGTTGGGTACCAGAGACTGCATGAAGATCGTCCGGCCCAGTTGCGACATGTTCTCCACAACCATTTCACCATCGCTTTGCACGAGGTTCAGATACCAACCGTTCTGAGTACTCCAATCTATAGCATTGTTGCTGATAACGCGGCCCTGACGAGTGGTGCCGTCTGCAGCGCTCACAGTGGTCTGCTCGCTGATGCTTTGCTGTTGCAGGCTGCTGCGGCTGATCCCTGGGTTGCTGGCTAGCTCGCCCCGGGTCTGTTTGTCCCAGATACCATAGACCGACTGCGCAATGCTCTTGTTGCCTTCCTTGTCACCGGTTTCGAAGAACTTGCCAGTGCCGAAGACCACTAGATAGCCCGTGCCGGTGGGGTGCAATACCAGGCTCGGTGCGGAGGTAATGGGTTGGGGAGTATTATTGAAGGTGGCGCGGAACAGTGGGGCGCCGCCATACGCGACCTTGAAGTCGGAGAGCGCTGTTTCACCGTCATCCTCACGAGTAAAGGGTTCGCTTTCGCTGCGGCCGCTGCGCAGAAGATCAAAACGCCACACATTGCCCTGCAGGTCACCAGCATAGGCATAGTCGGCTACACCGTCAGCGTTGAAGTCGCCAAGCTTGGCGGTAGATAGCCCGTTGGCAACGCCAGCAGTGCCTTGGACTTCCAGGCTCTTGAGCAGGTTGCCCTCCAAGGCATCGATAATGAACAGCGCAGCTTTACCGCTGGTATTGCCCTCGCTTTCGTAACCGTTGCCGATCACCACCGCCCACTTGCCAGTGTGCAGGCGTGCGATAGTCGGCTGGGCGAAGCTGAAGCCCATCTTCACGGTCGCTTCGCTGAGCTTGCTGTCGTCAAATTCCCACAGCAGTTTTTCTTCGCCGGGCGTCGTGATGTCGAGGGCGAAAATGGACTTTCCCCCTGCCTTGAGCGTGCCGACTAGGATGGTGCGCCATTCGGTGCCGGTAAAGACATCGCCTACCACCGGGGTGCCATCTACATAGAATTCATGGCTGTAGTTGCTACCCGTGAGTTTGTTCAGTTTGTTGAACACACTGCTGGGTATGAAGGCGAACTCTTCCACGCCGGTTTTGGCATTGAAGGCATGCAGCATGCCGTCGTTGCCGCCGACATAGAGTCGGGGAGTGCGGTTAGCTGCGTTGGCAGCGAAGGCGCTGTAGGTATTGGTGTTTTCGAGAGCATTGGTCACGTTAACCAGATAGCGCGCCCCGCTGACCACGGCAGGTGTGGAAGAATAGAAGTCGCTGAGCACACCGCTGCGCTGGCGGAAGGTGGTGCCTTCGCCACTGCGGTTACCACGCAGGTACTCCAGGCGCTGCTGTGCTCGATTGTCGACGACGTTGCTGTTTTCCGGGTCGCGATTGAGCCAGTAGGCGAGTGTACCTACGGTGCTGGCGGAGCCTGCGTTGGCCCAAGTGAAATTCACCAAGCCATTGTTGTTGTCGCCGGCGATCTTGATATTGCGGCTACCCCACGGCGGTACCTGGGACTCTGCACTCCAGACCTGAGCGGTTTCGAAAGCATTGTTTTCTGCGTTCCAAGACTTCTCGAAACGTTTCACATCACCCGACCAGTTGTCGTCACTGGCGTAGGAGGTCTGGTACGAAACGGTGATGACCTTGCCCTCATCGTTCTCGTCTGCACTGACTTGGCCAGAGTTGATCGCAGGACGGGCCGCAGTCGATTTGCGGTCGGCGATGCGTTTGAGGATATCGTCGAAGGCCTGGACCATAGCCTCGGGGGTGTCGACACTGAAAAATTCGCCGCGTGAGTTGATAGCGGCGTGCCACAGATCGTAGACGTTGTTGGCGTTATTGGCGCCGCTACTGGCAGCTGGTGGCCAGTTGGCCGTGCCGGCTACCAGATTGCTGTAACCGGTGCCGGTAAAGGTGCTACCGGCCCAGGGCACATTGGTATTGTTGAGCGACTGAGTCAGGCCCAGGCCCATGATGAAGTTGGTCATATGCTGCCAGGTAGCCGGGTCGTTGCGCGCGTCCCAATAGTCAGTGGTGGTATCGCCACTCTTGAACGGGATGTAGGCCGGCACATCGTTGTCCAGGCTGGTATTGAGGTCGGTGGCCCAATAGTGCATGGCCAAGTCGGCTAGGGTCTTTTCAGTTGTGTCGTAGTAGGGACGGCGCTGGCTGTAGCTGCGGCCATCCGGCAGGTCGAAGGTGGCGGCATCGTGACGGAAATTGCTGGGATCGCTGGTGTTGGCGTTCCACATACCATCGGTCATCAAGATATGGTAGCTGGCGCGACAGGCATAAGTGTTTTGCGTGGTATTGCCGGTACCGTTGGGGTTTTTCTGCCAGGGTGTGCTGGTGCTGTAGAACTCACCCGCGCGTTTGAGCGCTGCAGGCAACGGGGTACTTTGATCGAAAACGATACTTTGCAACCAAGCATAGAGCTGCCCTTTGTGGGTGGGCGAGTACTCTTTGAATGCGTTGTTCTTGCATTGACTGCTTTCACTGGTGCTGCTGAATGTGGTGCAGTTGCCCAGGCTTTGCCAGCTCAGGCGTACCGAGGATGAAAGGTCGTAGAATGCCAGGGCGGCAGCTGAAACGGTTGACAGTGCACGGTTGCGGTAGAAGGAATACCAGTTGGCGAAGTTTTGCCGTTCCGCAGTGCTGACGAAATTCAGGCTATAACAGTCATCATTTCCCGTGGTGCAGTTACTGGCGAGGCTAGCATTATAAGTATAGTAATAGGGTGGAACACTTAGTTGAGTCAGGTCGGCTGTATAGGTGTTGCTGCTTCCGGTGCAAGTAGCAGTAATAGTGACCCCTGCGAGAGTTGCCGTCGCAGTACAGCTATTGGTGCCGGTGCGGGTAATGGCAAAGCTGATACTGCCTTTTGTTACAGTAGTAGTTCCATTGCTAGTGCGGCTGGCCTGAGCACTGAAGTCCGCGCTGGGATTTCGCGCCAACCGAAAGACCGTGCCTGTGCCGGTATAGGTAGTGGAGTTTGCGTAGGTATAACTAGACGGAGCAGCAGTGATCGGTACATCCCAAGATACACGGTAGTTTGCACCACTGAGGTTGGCGGAGCCTACGCTGGTATTGAAGCCGTTATGCCAAGCCGCAGTGAAGCTGGTCGATAGCTGTTGTTCAACACCCGCAGTGGTGAATACTTTTGGAGCCGTATAGCTGATGTTGGGGTTGTAGTAGATCGGGTTGAAGCTACTCGACTTTGCTCTGCGTGTTGTATACGTCGTGCTTATGCTGTCAGGGGCAAAAGCCCAGCGCATACTGCCCGAATCGTCCAAGGTCAGCAGCATGTTTGGCGGCACGCCGATGGTAAGACTAAGAGGTGTCTGGGATACATCGGCATAGCTGTTCGCCGCACTGAGCAGGACGATGCCGGACAGGGTGCTGGCCAGGGTCCTGGCGCGGATGTCACGAATGGCGTTCATGTTGGCTTATCTCAGTTGTTGAGGCCGAGGTAGATATTGGCGTGGCTTGACTGTACATAAGTTATGACACCGCTCTGGCCTTCATTCGGGGTGGCCTTGGCGTTGTTCAGATAGAAGTAAGTACCCTGTCCTTCAAGGGCCATGCCGTACTCGGCATTAACTGCCGCTGTCTCGCTTTGTCCAGCCAGCATGCTGTTCCATTGGGCTGTGTGGCTGCCGCTGGGGGCGGTGGTATTTGCTGGGTCTGTACCTTTATACGGCATCCAGATCTGGCTGCCACTTGAGCCGGGTGCCAGGAAGTCGGCCTTTATTTCGTGAGGTTCTTCTACAAACGCCTGCAATTTTTCCTTAACAATTCCCAGCAGGCAGGGTTTGTTCAAACCGTTGACCTTCAAGGTATTGCTTGGGTGACAGTTGGCCGGGTTGGCGTTGAGCTTGTCGGCCAGGTTGCCTGGGCCGTAAAAGCGGAACTCCGCTTCACGCAGGCCAGCCTCGGCGACATTGACCAGTTGCACACTTTGCGCGCGATTGGCGGTGATGCGCGTTTCCAGGGTGACGCTGCGCATGCTGCTGACCGCCAGCAGCGTCAGCACCAGAAGCATGACCAGAGCGACGAGCAGAACGGCGCCGTTTTGGCGGTGGCGAGGGAAAGCTGTCATGGCATGAGATTCCTGAGGTTTTGCGTGCTACTGGCGATCTGGTAGATGCGGCGGTTGTCAGCGCTCTGCAGGCGCGTCTTGCTGGCTTCAGGTGCACCCTCAAGCCATTTGTCTAGTACCAACGAATCATCGCTGTCGCGCATTTTTGCGCGACTGCTCAGCAGCAGGTTGTAGCGAATGCTGCGAATGGCGCCGGAGTCGGCTGTCCAGTCTTTTTGCGAAATAAAGGTGCTAACTTCCTTATCCAGTGCGTCGTTGTTGCCTACACCGAACTCCAGGCGGATATCGGCAATGCCACTCAACAGCTCACTGTATTGGGGGGCAGTAGCGTTGAGGTTCTTGCACAGCAATCTTCCCTTCTCCAGATCGGTGTTACCGCCAGACTCATACTTGAATGCAAGAATGACCTGGTCGGCGCTGGATAAATCACCGGGGAAGGCTTCGGTGTAATTGACACCGCTGCTGCTTCCTTGGCAATCCAGCTCACCGCTTACCTGAGGCTGATAGCGGATACAGAACCCGTTACCAACGTCGGGGTCCAGGCCTGTTGCAGTGTGTCCAAGCTTGAACTCAAGGCAGTCGCCTCCGGCCGGTCGGCTAGGGAAGCTGGTCTCGATCAGGGCGGCAGGGTTGCGCCGATAACCAGCCTTGCCCAGGTACTGGTCGATCACCAGAGCGGCAAAACGGCTGCCCTCGAGGTTGCCCATCTGGTTCAGTTGGAAAACCTGGTTGCGCTTGTTGTCGATGTAGACCTGAGTGATACCGAGGATCAGGAAGCTACTGATCGCGAGGCTGATCAGCAGCTCGATCATTGATAGGCCGTTCTGGCGTTGGCTGCTCTTCATGGCTGAACCCGCACGGTGTAGGTACAAATGGTGGCCTGAGGATCACTGGCGTCCAGGCAAGCGCCTGCACGAACTTGCCAGGCCAGGCGAATTTCAAGCATCGAGCCTTGGTTGTTGTTGCATTGTCCAGGTGTGGCACTGCGGCAGACGTACATATCGCTGGTAAACAGTTCGCTGCCGCCAGGAAGCATTTGTTCGACACGATCAGCCCAGCAATCGCGTTGCTCCATGGCTGTTTTTGCGAGTTCGGTGGCGCTGACGACGCAATCTTCGCGATTGCTGAAATCCTCGGTCTTGGTCTTGTAGAAGGCTGAGGAGCTGCGCATGCCGCTGTTCATGGGGAACGTCGGCGGTACGTTGTTGAACATTAGTTGAGGGTTGGCACGGACGATCTCGATCAGGTCGTTGGCCAGTTCCACCGCAGTGTTGCGCTGTACCGAGTCCTGGGTGTACTGAATGCTGCGGCCTTGCAGTGCGACCATGCCGAGCACGCCAATAGTGGTGAGCAGCAGCGCCATAAGCACTTCGATCAGGCTGAAGCCTTTTGCGGTTTTCATCATCTTCCTCACAGAGTGCAGCTGTTCAGATCGTTGCCGTCAGCGTTCTTGCCCGCCTGGCTCAGCGTAATAGCGCCACTGGCCTGAATTTGCAGGGAAAACCCTCGCTCGGTATCACCGTCCTTGCAGACGACGAAGCTGGCTGCGGTTGCGGTGCCGTTGCTTCTGAAACGTACTTCGTCGACGCTGGAATCTATCTGCACCAGTTCGGGGTTCTGGGTGAGCTGGCGGATGACTTCGCCCGAGCTGCGCTTGGCTACCCACAAGTCATCGTCGTCTTCGTCCAGGGCCACCGTGATGCTGGTGTTACGGCTCACCGCTTCGCCGCGGGCATACAAAAGGAAGGCTTGTAGCTCTTGTGCCTGTGTCTGTATGCGGTTGCGCTCGATGAAGTCCATGAAATTCGGTACCGCAATAAAGGAGACGATGGCCAGCAACGCCAGAACGATCATCAGCTCTATCAGGGTAAAACCACGGCTTATCACTGGGCCTGACATGGTGAGCTCCACTATGAATGTCAGGCCAATGCTCGCCGATATGAGCGTTGGGGTCGCCTGTCGCGGGATAACTGGCGCAAGTGACAGGACGACCGGCGGGTGGTGCATGGAATATTTGCGCCAGTTCACGACTTATTGCGGCTAGATGCAGCGGTGGGCTTCGCTCAGGTTTTCCTTGGAGGTGGCCGGACGGACACGCCCTTGACGGCTGATGATCAGTTGCCACAAGAGTTTGCCGTCGTCGTCACAGAGAATGAAACGGCCGTTGCTCAGGGGCGTTTGGCCGTTATTGCGAAATACAAGCTTATCTCTGGCACCCTTCCAGCGTAGGGGCAAGTCGACTTGGGATAATTGTTCGACAGCCAGGATTTCTTTGCTGGCAGCAACACGTAGAATCCAACCTTTGTGCCAATTACCGTCACAGTCGAGGGCATCCGCCGACCCGCAAAACTCGATGGTCCGGTTCTTCAGCACGGCCTGAGTTCTTGCCATTTGCAGGCTGTGGAGGAGCTTCTCGCGCAGGTTTTGTTGTTTATTGCTGGCAACCCACTTGGCGAAGCTTGGTATGGCGTAGGTGCTGAGTAATGCCAGCAATGCGAGGGTAATTAGGAGTTCCGGGAGGGTTGTAGCTCTTTGCAGCGAGTTGCGCATAGTCGGTGTCCCTACAGTGGTGAGTGCCTTCCTGGCTCTTAAAAGGTGTAGACCGCTGCTATTAATCTGGCAAGTGTGGAGTCGATAGGGTGAAAAACGTGGTTGTGGTTGGGGGCGGTGCTATTGGTCTGTTGACTAGCCTGCTGTTGGCGCGCACTGGCATCACGGTGGTGCTGATCGAGTCCTCCGGTGTCGGCCGCGAATCCTCCTGGGCCGGAGGTGGTATCGTGTCGCCGCTCTATCCTTGGCGTTACAGCGCGGCGGTGACAGCGTTGGCACATTGGTCGCAGGATTTCTATCCGGGTTTTGCGCAGCAGTTGCTGGAAGACACCGGCGTCGATCCCGAGGTGCATGTCACCGGGTTGTACTGGCTGGATCTCGATGATGAGGCTGAGGCGCTGGCATGGGCTGCTCGCGAGGGGCGTGAGCTGTTTCCGGTGGATATCGCTGAGGCTTATCGGCAGGTGCCTGTTCTGGGTGGTGGTTTCAAGCGCGCTATTCATATGCCGGGCGTGGCCAATGTGCGTAATCCGCGGTTGGTCAAAGCGTTGCGGGCGGCCTTGGCGGCCATGCCGAACGTGGAGCTGCGTGAGCATTGCCCGGTCACAGGTTTCATTCAGGAGGGCGGGCGGATCTGCGGGGTGACCACGGCTGCTGGTGAGATTCGTGCCGAGCGCGTGGTGTTGGCTGCCGGCGCCTGGAGTGGTGAGTTGCTCAAGACGCTTGGGCTGGCGTTGCCGGTGCAGCCGGTCAAGGGGCAGATGATTCTCTATAAATGTGCCGAGGATTTTCTGCCGAGCATGGTGCTGGCCAAGGGGCGTTATGCGATTCCGCGACGTGACGGGCATATTCTGATTGGCAGTACGCTGGAGTATGCAGGGTTCGACAAGACGCCGACCGATAATGCGCTGGAAAGCCTGAAAGCCTCGGCCGAAGAATTGTTGCCTGCACTCAAGGATGCCGAGGTGGTCGGGCATTGGGCCGGCTTGCGGCCTGGCTCGCCCGAGGGCATTCCGTTCATCGGCGAGCTGCCTGAGCACCCGGGGTTATGGCTGAACTGCGGGCATTTCCGCAACGGGCTGGTGCTGGCGCCAGCCTCCTGCCAGTTGCTGGCTGATCTGATGCTCGGGCGTGAGCCGATCATCGATCCGGCACCTTATGCGCCGGCGGGGCGGTTGCACTAGTGGCTCGTCATCCCCGCATCAAGGGATTGCGGGGCGTGAAACGGACTATCTTGATCGCCAGCAAGCTGGCTCCTACACAAGCGTGAGCGGCGTATTGTCTCAGTCGATACCCAGCTTCTTCAGTCGATAGCGCATCGAGCGGAAGGTCAGGCCCAGACGCTGGGCCGCCGCTGTGCGGTTCCAGCGCGTTTCTTCCAGGGCCTGCATAATTAGCTTGCGCTCGATGTCTTCGAGGTAGTCCTCGAGGTTGTCGATCTGCGCCAGGCTGGTTTCGCCGCCTTCGTTGCTGGGGCCACTGGCGTCGGCCAGGCGCAGGTCGCTGGGCGTGATCTGGTCGTCTTCGCAGAGGGTATAGGCACGTTCGAGCATGTTTTCCAGCTCGCGCACGTTGCCGGGGAAGCGGTAATTCTTCAGTTTTTCCAGTGCGTCGGGGTGCAACTTGGCGGCGGCCAGGCCAGTGCCATCGGCCAGGCGCGCGAGCATCACGTCAGCCAATTGAGCGATATCTTCGCGGCGCTCGCGTAGTGGCGGTACGCGCAGTTCGATGACGTTGAGGCGGTAGTAGAGGTCCTGACGGAAACGGCCGGCGGCCACTTCGGCGGCGAGATCCTTGTGGGTGGCGCAGAGGATGCGCACATCGACCACCACTTCCTGCTGGCCACCGACGGCGCGCACGGCTTTTTCCTGAATGGCGCGCAGCAGTTTGACCTGCATTGGCAGTGGCAGATCGGCGACCCCATCGAGAAA
>Ga0228664_1000845_pt1 | contig 16965 bp, 21 predicted proteins | sample 78DmetaG_FD_183029 | JGI IMG/M metagenome (GOLD analysis project Ga0228664, IMG submission 183029) | Seawater microbial communities from Monterey Bay, California, United States - 78D | ecosystem: Environmental > Aquatic > Marine > Coastal | place: USA: California | collected 2016-09-26 | reverse complement strand
AACATTGATCTTGCGGATCTTACGACTGTAGGTATTGGTAATGTAAACGCTGGAACTGGTATAAGTGTAGCTTATTCAAACGGAACAGCAACAGTAACAAATACAGAAACTAATTCGGGTAACACAGCCACTGGAACAATAACAGCAGGTAGTTTATCAGGTACAGTTACACATAACTTTGGAACAAAAAATACAATAGTGCAAACTATAAGTTCTTCCGGAGAGACAGTCTTCTGTGACATCACTAGAACAACCAACACTTCTGTTGCTACAATAGCTGGTGCTCAAGCTTCAGATATTACGATTCTAGTGCAAAAAATAGGATAATAACAATTAAATACAATACATGAAGTTTAAAAGCGACATAGAAATACAGGCTGGTTTAAAAGACAAAGACGGTCAAGCGGGTAGCAATGGTCAAATATTAGCTTCAACCGGCAGTCAAGTTGATTGGATAGATCCAGCTGGCATAGTTACATCAGCAACAGATGTGATTATAGAGTGTAAAAACACTTCAGGAGCCACTATAGCAAAAGGTACACCAGTTTACCAAACAGGTAATGTTGGTGCTACCGCTGTTATAGAAGTTGCTGTAGCTGACGCTTCTGATGAGGCTAAAATGGCGGCTATTGGACTTCTTCAATCTGATCTTATAAATAACGCTTTTGGATATGTTGTCGTTACAGGTGAGCTTTTAAATATAACTACTTCACCCATAGATGGTACAACACCATCAATTGGAGATACAATATACGTTAAACCAGGTGGTGGACTTACTCTAACAAAACCAACTGGTGTTAATTTTATACAAAACGTAGGTTTAGTTGGTAAAGTATCTGGCGGTAATGCTGGGTCACTAACTGTGTCCTCTATAATGAGAAGCAATGATGTACCTACACCTTTGTATGTAGATCATACTAATCAACGTTTAGGTATTGGAACAACTAGCCCTAGCCATAAATTAACAATAGCAGGTACAACCACGCATACCACTGCTAGAGTTTTAACTACTACTGGTAATGCAAATTTAAGATTATCCACAAATAATTCTGATTTTTCAATTATAGGGCAAGGAGGATCAAATAGATTTGATATTTTTGATGTAAATGGAAATTCAACTCGACTTTCAATTAATTCTTCAGGTAACGTAGGTATAGGAACGACTAGTCCTAGTCAAAAGCTTGATATTGTTGGTGGTAATTTAAGAGTTAATAGCGAAACAGGTCGAGAAGCAACATTGACTGGATTTGAATTACAATTCTCAAGAAATTCTTTCAATTATATATACGCTACAGATTCAGCAGGTTCAATAAGAATAGTAACAGGAGGTAACGCTCAAGGTAGTGACCCTACTGCTGATTTTAAGTCAAATAAAGATTCTATTTTTTACGGCAACGTAGGTATTGGGACTACGAGTCCTAGTTATCCTTTGGAAATAGCACAAGCAGGATACGGATTGGGTGTTAAAAACTTGATAACTAGTACAGATGTTGCTAATAGTATTTTAGCGGGATACTATGCTGGAACTGTGTATTTAGGTTACGGATACGGCTCTAAAGAAGTACACATAGGCTCAACAAACTCAGGAGATGTAAAAATAAGGACATTAGGCAACACTATAGTGGAAAACGGTAACGTCGGGATTGGATCGACTAGCCCAAGTGCTAGTCTAGAGGTTGTTGGCTCTGTTAAGATCATAGCTATGGCTGGTAATAATACTTACCCTACACCATCTACAAAAGCCGATAATCTTGTAATAGAAAATAGAAATCAATCACAAGGAGATGCAGGTATTACTATTTTTTCAGACAATGGAGCGCTCGGGGGTGTATATTTTGGAGACGAACAGTCAAACCAGGTTACATCTATAATTAACGATAATACCGGAGGTAAAGCAGATTTATATTTTACCACTAACGGAAATAACGAAAGAATGCGTATTACCTCCTCAGGTAACGTCGGGATAGGAACTACTAGTCCTAATTACCCTTTGGTAGTAAACGGAGTTGCCGCTGCTAACAGATTTTACATTCCTAATGTTTCATCTACTTCTGCTTGGGCTTTGCAGGCTAGGAACAGCGCTAATACAGCAGATAGTGGATTATATTTTGAAAACGGAGACGCTCAATTATTACTTAGAGATGATGGAAATAATCTAAATGTTAGAATAAATTCAGATACCAATAGTTATATCAATGGAGGTAACTTAGGTATCGGAACAACTACCCCAGATGCTAGACTTACTTCTTTTAGAAATGTTTCCAGTTACGCTGTAAGTAGAGGTGACGTTTCAACTAGAGCTGGTCTTAGCGTTAAGTCTTCTAGTAATTATGACAGTAAGCTTAATTTTGCTACTGGTTTAAATAGTCAACAGTATATACAAGGACTTAATAACGCAGCTACAACTGGTAGACCAATAGTGCTAAACCCTTATGGCGGCTATGTTGGTATAAACACAGCAAACTTGCCTACGCAGCAATTAGACATAATATCTGGTACTAACAATGGAATTAGAATATCAGCAACCGATGATCAAACCTGGAGGGATATAGGTATTAGAAGCTATGTTACAGAAGGGCAAGCAAACGCTTTAGCAAATCATACTTTTATATACACAACTAACCCGAGTTCAGGTACAGAGGATCCATTTAGAAAGTACGGAGCAACAGTGATTCAAGGAAGAGATAATGGTCATAGTGGATTTGCTATTAGATTAGGTAACGGAGGCGGCCACGCTACTAGGATGTGGATGGGCGCAACTGGTGTTACAACTTTCAGCAATACTGTTACTGCAACTAACTTCATATTATCTTCAGATAGTAGATTGAAAGACAATGTAGAGGACGTGGATAATTCTCACGTAGATGTTGATTGGAAAACTTTCGAGATGAAAGAACATGAAGGTCAAAAGAGATATGGTGTTATTGCACAGGAGTTAGAAGAGAAGCATCCAGAGTTTGTGAGAACAGATGATAAAGGAATGAAGTCTGTAGCTTATGTAGATTTATTAATAGCTAAAATAGCTGAATTAGAAGCAAGATTAGAAAAACTAGAAAAATAATGGCAGTACCAAATACAACTACATTTACGCTTGATGATGTTTTGCAAGAACTAGGATTAGGAGATGGAGACTCTTTACAAGATTGCTTTGATGATGCTGTTTCGAGTAGTTTTGATGCCACCTATAATCCTAACTCAGATGGTACAGATAATAATCTTTTGAATTTTAGGAACTATGGAGGGGCTTCGTATACTTTAAATATAGTAACTGTTGGTAATCCAGGAACAGCGCGCTTTGTAGTAGAAGGATCAACAGCTTCGCAGAGTGTGCAACTTCAGTTTAGGTATTCATCTCAAATTAATGTACAAGGGACACCTGTTAGTGTATATAGAAATGGTACCACTTTAATGTCGGTAAGTGATACTTTTACAATAAACACCGGCTCAGGAGGGGCTTTTGACTTTTGGAATCTTAACCCATTTGACGGAACCCCTTTTACTATAGGAACCAATGGCTCTGACTACTATAATATAGTTACTGTGTCTATGAGAATTACATCAGCTGGCGTTGACTCTTTTAATCCAGCGTGGGAAGATTTAAGTAAAACTTACACTGATCAATAAATAAATAAACAACCAAAATTAAAAACAAAAATTATGACAACTTACAATTGGAATTGCAAAACAGTAGATTGCTATCCAGAACAAAACAACGAAGCGGATGTGGTGTACAATGTGCACTGGATTGTAACAGGTGTATCTGATGAGGTAGATTCTGAGGGAAACCCTTACTCAGCTACAAAAATTGGAACACAAACTTTAGACACAAGCCAGATAACGAACTTTATTCCGTTTGATCAATTAACAAACGACGAGGTAGTTGCTTGGACTAAAGGAGCAATGGGTGACGAACAAGTTGCTAGCATTGAAGCAAGCATACAAAGTCAGATAGATAGTTTGATTACACCTACAAGTGTTACATTGACTATCGGGGAGCCTGTGCCGCCAACACCTGAGGTTGAGGAGACGCAAGAGCCTGAGGCTGAAGATTAATTAGGTAAAAATCGAACAAAACGAGTAATAATACTCGTATACCTAAAAAGGGTGAATTAAATCAAATCAAATTAAATTAAATATGAACGGAATTGTCAAAAACTTGAACTTTGGTGACGATGCTAGAGATCAAGTATTTAAAGGAATAGAAAAGTTAGCAAATGCTGTCAGCTCTACATTAGGAGCTGGTGGTAAATGCGTGATGCTAGAAGATGGTACGGGTAAACCCGTAATAACAAAAGACGGTGTCACTGTAGCTGATTCTATAATATTGTTTGATCCAGTGGAAAACATGGGATCTACATTGTTAAAAGAAGCTGCTAGAAAAACTGTTCAAGAAGCAGGTGACGGTACAACTACTGCAACTGTTTTAGCTCACTCTATATTAAAAGAAGCTTATGCTGTTTCAGAAAAGAAAAATGCCAGAGAAATAAAAGATGGTATAAATTCTGCGGTTGAAAAAGTAATTAAGTATTTAGAAAAGCTAGCGGTTGACGTGAAAGGAGACATGCTAGATAATATAGCTTCTATATCTGTTAACAACGACAACGAATTAGGTTCTATTATAGCTGATGCGTTTAGATCTGTAGATAATACAGGTATTGTAATGATGGAAACTGCCGGTGACGGTAAAACTGTTTCTGAATTAATTGAAGGTGTACCTTATGATAAAGGTTTAACAAACTCTCATTTCATTACAAACGAACAAACAAAAACAGCGGAATTAGAAAATCCACTAGTATTAATTATGGAATCCCCAGTTAATACTATAAGAGATATACAAAAAGTGCTGGAGTACGTAATAAAAAACAATAAACCTTTGCTTATTATAGGCGATTTAGAACAAGGTGTTTTATCAACTCTGGCTACCAATAAAAAGAAAGGTAATCTAAAAGTAAATGTAATCAACGCTCCTACTTATGGTATTAGCAAACGAGAAGTACTTGAAGATCTTTCCTTACTAACTGGTGCTACAATAGTTAACGAAGATTTAGGTGATGACCTTGATTCAATTGACGTAGAGTATTTAGGATCTTGTTTAAAAAGTGTTACCTCACACGAGGACACTGTTATAACGGTCTCTGAGGCATCCGAAAAAATAAAGGATGTAATACGTAGTATAAAAGAAAAGCTTACAAATAACACGCTGAAAAGCTGGGAAGTTATAAAGCTTGAAAAAAGATTATCAATGTTAACTGCTAAAATTGCGGTGGTTAAAGTTGGCGCAAACTCTGAAGTAGAGTTAAAAGAAAAAACTGATAGAGTTGAAGATGCTATCTGTGCAACAAAAGCAGCCGTAAAAGAAGGTATTGTACCAGGCGGAGGCGTTGCATTATTAAATGCTTCAACATATATTAAAAGTGAAGGATTAGGTGAAGAAGTTTTATTAAAAGCTATAAAAGCCCCTTACTTTACAATATTAGAAAATGCAGGTATCACGGCATCCGAACCACAAGATAAAGGTGTTGGTTTGAATGCGATAACAGGAGAACCTGTGGATATGGTTAAACACGGTATAATTGATCCGTTAATGGTAACCAAAAGTGCATTAAGAAATGCTGCATCTGTAGCTACTACAATATTATCAACTGATTGTGTAATTAATAATTTAAGAGCAAATGAAGGCGATAGGTAGAAACTTAATAATAAAGAAACAAAAAGAAGGAGTGGCCGCTACTAAAGGCGGTTTACTTCTTGCCGAAAAACAAAGGGAAGATATACGATACATTAAAGCATCTGTAATATCTCCCGGAGAAGAAGCAACCAAAGCAGGTCTAAACGAGGGTGATTTAATTTACTACGATAGACACGCCGGTCACACAATAGAAATAGAAGGTGACCCGTATCAAGTTATAAAAATGCAAGATATAGTTGTAGTTTTATGAGAATAGATGCTAGTGATGTTAAAAAATTAGGGTTATTAAAACACTACAGAATCATACGAAAATGGGCATGTAGAAATAATGACTTAAATGATGCTGATCTAGAGTTATTAATTTATTTAGATTGTTTAGACATGTTTACTAAGCAAGATTTTAAAACAGGTACGTTTTCATACAGTTGGAATAATAGAAGATGGAATAAGTTATTGAAGGAAGACTGGATCTCGGTTTGGCGAAAAAGAAATAGAACTACTCAAAAGTATCATATATATAAAGTATCATTTAAAGGCAAGCAACTTATAAATAGAATTTATAGGATAATGCTAGGTCAAGATGATATACCTACGAGTAGTAGAAACAGAATAATGAAAGGAGATACTTATACAGACAAAGTGTTAAGTGTAGCTATAAAAAACGTCAACAATGATAAAACAAGATGAAAACTTATTGGGTAAACCGATACTACAAAATCCAGGAGTACCTGTACCTTCAAATGAAATGGGTAATGCTAAACCTGTATTTAATCCAAATCAAGCTGCAAACGCTCAGTATGTATTTGGAACACCAGATCAAAGAGCTAACAGCATGCCTCAAAGAGAAATAACACCTTTATACATGGAGGATTTATCTGGAGACGGTAAAATAACTCAAAAGGATATTGGGATAGCTCAAGGATGGATTAAACCTGAAAAAAAATAAATTTAAAAAATAAAGATATGGATAACATTAAAAACAAAGCATCAGGCCAGAACGCTATATGGGACGGACCATTAGATTTAGACGCGCTGCCCAAAGGTAAAGGTTCTAGTTCAGGTAAATACGGAATGGAGATTTCTAAAGCACACTGTGGGTGTAGCTCTATGAAAGGACCAATTACGCAACGAGCTAAATAATAGAGTTATGATAACTCAAGATGTGAAATTATACGTTATAAATCTAGCCACCATGGCAGTGACAATGACTAATATAGAAGTGTATTTAAAAGTACTTTTATTGCTAGTGACAATAGGATATACATTATCCAAGTGGGTTAAATTAAAAGAATAAGATATGGCATTTATACAATCATCAAGTCCTTTTTTAAAAAAGAAAAAAAGCGCCGCTAGAACAGAAAGACAAGAATTTCGCCGAGAAAGGCGAGCTAATAGAAAAGCCGAAAAAGGAAAAGCGCCCTCTCGTAAAAAATCCGAAGGCAATTATGCTAAAGTAAAAGAAGGTAGGGGTACTGGAGCTAAAGCCGGCGGCGGTATGACTAGTAAGGGGGTTAAAAAATATAGAAGAGACAACCCTGGTAGTAAATTGCAAACAGCTGTAACAACACCTCCTTCTAAATTAAAGAAGGGAAGTAAAGCCGCTAAAAGAAGAAAATCATTCTGTGCTAGATCAAAAGGCTGGACTTCTGAAAGAGGAAGAGCTGCCAGAAGAAAATGGAATTGTTAATAATAAATATATATAAAAATGAAAAATTACAACAAGCAAGAAAAGAAAAACTTAATTAAAGACAATCCTATTGCAGAAAAAGGATCCGCCATTAAAAACCTTAACAAAGGATATGGGTCTCAATTAGGTAAATCTCCATTAGCTATGAAAGGTTCTTGGATGTCTAAGCACTGTAAAAAGTAAGTTAATGGCTTTTAAATTACAAAATCCTCCATACGCTATAGATAACACACCTATTTATAGCGTAGATATGGAAGACGGCGTTTTAGGAAAAGCCAATAATAATGGTACTATTGTTATAAACAATAACCTGTCACCTGCTAAATTAAACAGTGTTGTAAAACACGAAAAGGTACATATAGATCAAATGAAGCGTGGTGATTTAGATTACGACGATAATAATGTGTACTGGAAAGGTAAAAAATATTCAAGAGCTCAAATGAAAGAGGGGGCTAAAAACCTACCTTGGGAAGCTGAGGCATATAGAAAAGCAAAGTAAATGAAAAAGATATTAGAATTTTTCAGCACTAAAGTCTTTAAACAAGTAGGTGATGTAGTCGATGGCTTATTTACTAACGAAGAAGAAAGATTAGAAGCTAGAAATAAAATATTTAAAGTACTTCAGGACGCTCAATTAGAGCTGCAGAGAATGCAAACTGAAATTATTGTAGCGGAAGCTAAAGGTAATTGGCTACAAAGAAGCTGGAGACCAATACTAATGCTTTCGTTTGGTTTTATAATTATATATACTAAATTCATATCACAACTGTCTACAAGACTTATAACACCTGTTTTAGAGCCTGAGTTTTGGCAACTACTAGAAATAGGTATTGGAGGTTATGTAATAGGTAGAAGTGGCGAGAAAATAGTAGATAAGCTAGGACCTTTATTTAAAAAGTAAAAAGATTAAAAACAAGTAATAATAGTAATAATAGTAACCAATTAAATTAAATAAAATGGGAAAATTAACAGATGAACAATTAAAGTCTATTAAAGACGCAACAGGAAAAATGAACTCTATACTTACAGAAGTAGGATTTTTAGAGGCAAAAAAAGCAGAATACCTAGCAGCACATTTTGAAACTGCAAAAGAACTAGATGGTATCAAAGCTGAAATCAGAGAAGAGTATGGTGACATTACCGTAAACTTAGCTGATGGTACTTATGAAGAAGCTAAGCAGGAAGAAGAAACAAAAACTCTTGAGATAGCGGAATAATGAGTTCTGTTGTAAGAAAAATAAGTATAGGTTCTGACTATAAGAATGACGCTATGCACTATTCAGTAGGGCAAGGGGTTTATGGTGGACATACTATAGATTGCATATTACATGACACACAATCTAATTCTTACAGTATTTACATAAAGAAAGGAAATGAGGTGATGCCATGGAAGAAGTTTAATTCTAACATGGCAATATCCGTTGAGTATGATTTAGAATATTAAATGAGAAGTCTATACGATTTTATCGTCAAACCTATTGGCGATAGATACGATAACAAGGTAAAGCTAGGCGACGTTACATTAATACTAAACACTAAAATTGAAGACTTTAAGTCTGTAAACAATTTAGCTATAGTGGTTGAAACACCAAAAGCTTTTAAAACAAGTATAAAAAAAGGTGATATCATAGTAATACATCATAATGTATTTAGAGTTTTTTATGATATCCGAGGTAATAAGAAAAGAAGTAGATCTCATTTTAAAGATGATTTACACTTTTGTTCGGCAGATCAAATATATTTGTATAAAAATACAGGGGATTGGAAATCATTTGGAGACAGATGCTTTGTAATGCCTTTAAAAAACAAAGACACTTTAAGATCACAAAAAGAGCAAGACCTTATTGGTATATTAAAAATAGGTAATAGTTCTTTAAAAGCGCTTAATATCAATCCAGGGGACACAGTAGGGTTTACACCCGGCAGTGAATGGGATTTTATAATAGACGATCAAAGAGTTTATTGTATGAAATCTAATGATATTGTAATTAAGTATGAACACAAAAGAAACCAAGAAGAATATAATCCTAGCTGGGCAAAAAGCAGTTAAGGAGTTAATTAAAGTGGCAGAAGAAAAGATCGTTGACTCAGAAGATGATTTATCAGCTGACAGACTTAAAAATGCTGCCGCAACTAAAAAATTAGCTATATTCGATGCTTTTGAAATACTTGCTAGAATAGAAGAGGAGGATGAAAGATTAAATGAAAACCCAAAAGAAGCTAAGGAAGAAAAAGCTTTTAGAGGTTTTGCAGAAGGAAGATCTAGATAATGTACGAACAAACCTTAGTAGCAGTATTAAAAGACTATATCAAACCTAAGATATTAAAAAGGTTAAACAGGTATAAGAAATGGGAGTACGGTTACAACGAAGAATACGACGTAGTTGTAATCAGTAAGACCGGGCAGATAGGAGAGGTTTACGAAATACAAGGAGTAAAAATAGCATTACCAAAGAAAGATGATGTTATTAAATTTGAAGGAGACAAGTGGAAACACACGAAATACCCAAAAGAGCTTTCAAAGATAAAATCGGTATTTGATTGGGACGAATACCCTTCACAGTTTAAAGAAAAGTGGTATGACTATATTGATACAGAATTTAAAAGGCGTGAAGAAGGTTTTTGGTTTTTTAATAAAGACAAGCCTTCTTATATTACTGGTACTCACTACATGTACTTGCAGTGGTCCAAAATTGATGTTGGGGCAGCAGACTTTAGGGAGTCAAACAGATTATTCTTTATATTCTGGGAAGCTTGTAAAGCAGATGTACGTTGTTACGGAATGTGCTATCTTAAGAACAGACGGTCAGGGTTTTCTTTCATGGCCTCAGGCGAAACGGTTAATCAAGCTACAATATCCACAGACTCCAGATTCGGAATTTTATCAAAGTCTGGTCCAGATGCGAAAAAGATGTTTACTGATAAAGTTGTACCCATCTCAGTTAATTATCCCTTCTTCTTCAAACCAATCCAGGACGGTATGGACAGGCCGAAGACGGAGCTCGCGTACAGAGTTCCCGCGTCCAAATTTACGAGAAAAAAGCTTGATACCAATGAAAAGCTACAAGAGATTACCGGTCTTGATACCACGATCGACTGGAAGAACACAGGGGACAACTCGTACGACGGGGAAAAATTAAAACTATTAGTCCACGATGAAAGTGGTAAATGGGAAAGACCTACAAACATATTAAATAACTGGAGGGTTACAAAAACTTGTTTGAGATTAGGTTCAAAAATTATAGGTAAGTGTATGATGGGTAGTACATCAAACGCTTTAGACAAGGGTGGTGAGAACTTTAAAAAACTATACTATGACTCCGACGCAACAAAAAGAAACGCAAATGGACAGACTCGTTCGGGACTCTATAGCTTGTTCATTCCTATGGAATGGAACTACGAAGGCTACATTGATTCTTATGGATTTCCTGTATTTGAAACGCCAAAAAAACCAGCTGAAGGACCTGACGGATCACTTATAAAACAAGGTGTAATTGAATACTGGAATAATGAAGTCGAAGGATTAAAAGGAGATCAAGATGGTTTAAACGAATACTACCGTCAGTTTCCAAGAACAGAGCAACACGCTTTTAGAGATGAAGCAAAGCAATCTCTGTTTAACTTAACAAAGATATACGAACAAATAGATTATAACGAAGATCTTAGGAATACATCGATAATAACCACGGGGAGTTTTATGTGGGAAAACGGTATAAAAGATACTAAGGTGATATTTGTACCAAATAAAAATGGTAGGTTCAACGTTAGTTGGGTACCACCTGTACAAATGCAAAATAGAGTTATAGTAAAAGGTAATACAAAATATCCAGGTAACGAACACTGCGGCGCTTTTGGGTGTGACAGTTATGATATATCGGGTACAGTTGATAAAAGAGGTTCTAATGGAGCCTTGCACGGGTTAACTAAGTTTAGCATGGAAGATGTTCCACCTAACAGATTCTTTTTAGAATATATAGCTAGACCACAAACTGCAGAAATATTTTTTGAAGACGTATTAATGGCTTGCATATTTTATGGTATGCCAATACTTGCGGAAAACAACAAACCTAGATTACTGTATCATTTTAAAAGAAGAGGCTATAGAGGCTTTTCAATGAACAGACCTGATAAAAGATTAAACAAATTATCTGTAACTGAAAGAGAAATAGGTGGTATACCGAACTCTAGTGAAGATATAAAGCAAGCACATGCTGCAGCTATAGAATCATATATAGAAACTTGTGTTGGACGAACAGAGGCTGGTTATGGAGATATGTACTTCCAAAGAACATTAGAAGACTGGGGTAAATTCAATATAAACAATAGAACAAAGCATGATGCTTCTATAAGTTCTGGTTTAGCAATAATGGCTTGTAATAAAAACTTATATTCACCGGTTAGTCCAGTGCAAAAAAAGGTTTACGATTTAGGAATTAAAAGATATGACAATAGAGGTTCTACGTCTAAAATATTAAGATAAATGAAAATACAAACAAATACCGATAGTTCTTTCCCTAACCAGGTTGTTAGCGACGAAGTAAAAGCCAGTTATGATTACGGCTTGCAAGTCTCTAGAGCTATTGAACAGGAATGGTTCAATCAAGGAAGAGGTAATGGTAATAGATACTTAAACAATTGGAATAGCTTTCATTCATTACGATTATACGCAAGAGGAGAGCAATCGATACAAAAGTACAAAGATGAGTTGTCTATAAATGGCGATTTATCTTATCTTAATTTAGACTGGAAGCCGATACCAGTTATATCAAAATTTGTTGACATTGTTGTAAACGGTATGTCAAATAAATCGTATGATATAAATGCGTTTGCTCAAGATCCATTTTCTGTAAAAAGCAGAACGGATTATGCAGCAGCTGTTGAAAAAGATATGAATACCAAAAAAGCTTTGTTAAATATAAAACAAAACTTAGGTATGGACTTTTCAACAACAGGAGATTTAGAAAGCTTACCTGAAAATAGAGAAGAGTTAGATATACATCTACAAATGACTCCTAAGCAAAACGTAGAGATTGCAGAAGAAGAAGTTATAAATAATGTATTAGCTTTTAATAAGTATGAGCAAACAAAAAAACGATTAGCTCACGATTTAACTACTATAGGTATTGGAGCTGTTAAAACATCATTTAACAAAGCAGAAGGAATTGTTACTGATTATGTTGATCCTGCTAATATGATTTATTCATATACAGAAGATCCAAACTTTGAAGATATATATTATGTAGGTGAGGTAAAATCTATATCACTAGCAGAGCTTAAAAAGCAATTCCCATCATTATCAGCGTCAGAGTTAGAAAAAATACAGGATATGCCTGGTAACTCTCAGTATGTAACAAACTGGGGTAATTACGATGCTAACACTATTCAAGTTTTATACTTTGAATACAAAACATATTCAGATCAAGTATTTAAAATAAAGAAAACAGATCAAGGGTTAGAAAAAACGTTAGAAAAACCTGACACATTTAATCCTCCAGCTAATGATAACTTTGAAAGAATATCTAGAACAATAGAGGTTTTATATACTGGTGCAAAAGTATTAGGTACAAATATTATGTTAGATTGGAAGCTAGCAGAAAATATGACAAGACCTACAGCTGATACTACAAAAGTAATGATGAATTATTGTATATCAGCACCAAGAATGTATAAAGGGCGTATAGAGTCTATAGTTAGTAAGATTACCAGCTTTGCTGATATGATCCAAATAACGCATCTTAAATTACAACAAGTAATGTCTAGGATAGTACCAGATGGTGTATTCTTAGATATGGATGGGTTAGCTGAAGTTGATTTAGGCAACGGTACAACATACAATCCAGCTGAGGCATTAAACATGTACTTTCAAACAGGTTCTGTTGTTGGTAGATCACTTACGCAAGACGGTGAATTAAATAGAGGTAAAGTACCTGTACAGGAATTATCATCCTCGAGCGGCCAAGCAAAAATACAAAGTTTAATTGGTACATACCAGTACTATCTACAAATGATAAGAGATGTGACCGGGTTAAATGAAGCAAGAGACGGTAGTGCTCCAGCTAAAGATTCTTTAGTAGGGCTACAAAAAATGGCAGCTAACGCATCAAACATTGCAACTAAGCACGTATTAGATTCTTTGTTATACTTAACAGTTAGAACTTGTGAAAATATAAGTTTAAAAGTAGCTGATGTTATTGAAAACCCTTTAACAGAAAATGCTTTAACAAACGCTATAAGCACGTTCAATACAAAAACTCTTGAGGAGTTAATGAATTTACAGTTGCATGACTTTGGTATTTATTTAGAGCTAGAACCAGAAGAAGAAGAAAAAGCTTTGTTAGAACAAAACATACAAGTAGCTTTACAAACACAAGCAATAGCTTTGTCTGATGCAATTGATATTAGACAAATAAAAAATATAAAGTTAGCCAATCAATTCTTGAAGCTTAGACAAAAACAAAAAATAAAAAGAGAACAAGAACAACAACAAGCTAACATTCAAGCCCAAGCGCAAGCAAATGCTGAAGCATCTGAAAAAGCCGCAATGGCTGAGGTGCAAAAACAACAAGCACTTACTCAGGAAAAAGTGAGTATAGAACAAGCTAAGTCGCAGTTTGAAATACAAAGAATGCAAACTGAGGCTCAAATAAAAAGAGAGTTAATGGCTGAAGAATTTAATTTCAATATGCAGTTAGCTCAAGTAAGAGCAAATGCAGAAGTGAATAAAGAAAAAGAAATTGAAGATAGAAAAGATAAAAGAATAAAAATGCAGGGATCCCAACAGTCCGAGTTGATACAGCAAAGACAAACAGAAGGATTACCTAAAAACTTTGAATCATCAGGAAACGATGTGTTAGGTGGATTTGGAATAGAAGAGTTCGGTCCTAGCTAATAAACAATTATTTAATTATATTATATTATGTCAGAAGTAAAACAAGAAGGGGATTTTAAAATCAAATCCAAAAAAACAAGCCCTAAGCAATTAGGCAATCAGTCTAACGAGCCTATAAAGGTTAACATAGATGAAGTAAAAGAACCAGTAGCTGAAGAAGTTGCTAAGGTAGTAATACCAGAAGTTAAAGAAGACGTAGTTGAAGAACCTGTCGTAGTCGTTAACGATACACCGGACGATACTGTTCAAGATGGTATTATAGAAATTGTAGATGAAGAACCCGCTCAAGAGCCTGAAAAAGTTGTTGAACAACAATCTCAGCCAGTAGCTGAACAAAGGGTGTTGCCAGAAAACATAGATAAACTTGTTACTTTTATGGAAGAGACAGGTGGATCAGTAGAAGACTACGTTAGGTTAAACGCGGACTACTCAAGTGTTGATGATAAAACATTATTAAAAGAATATTACAAACAAACAAAGCCTTATTTAGAATCAGATGACGTTAGCCTACTATTAGAAGACTACGAATATGACGAAGACCTAGACGAGGAAAGAGATATACGCAAAAAGAAAATTGCGTTTAAAGAAGAAGTTGGAAAAGCTAAAAGCTTTTTGGAAAAAACCAAGAGTAAATATTACGACGAAATCAAGTTGAGACCCGGCGTTACTCAGGAACAACAAAAAGCAACAGAGTTTTTCAACAGATATCAAGAAGATCAGAAGATAGCTGAACAACAGCATTCGGACTTTAAATCAAAAACAAATGATTACTTTACTAATGACTTCAAAGGTTTTGACTTCAATGTAGGTAAAAAGAAGTTTAGATATGGTTTACAAGATCCTGGTAAAGTTGCAGAGAACCAATCAAGTATTAACAATTTCGTAGGAAAGTTTCTTGACGATAGTGGTAATATAAAAGATACGAAAGGTTATCACAAGGCTATTTACATTGCTTCAAATGCTGATAAAATTATTAATCATTTTTATGAACAAGGAAGAACAGATGCTACTAAAGAAATAGTTAGTAGTTCTAAAAATCCTAGCACAGAGCCAAGGCAAACTAGCTCAAGTGAGTTTGTAAATGGAATAAAGATTAAGTCAGTAAGCGGTTATGATTCTTCTAAACTTAGAATTAAAACAAAAAAATTTAACTAAAAAAATTAAAAAATTATGGCAAATGTAAGTCCAGCGTTTGGAAGTTTAACTCCAACGCAAAAAAAGCAAGCCTTAGAAGGCAATTATTTAAACTTTACTGATGGGAATAACGATTTCGCACAACAGTATTTACCAGAAATCTATGAAGCTGAAGTAGAGCGTTATGGAAACAGAACCTTGGGTGGTTTCTTAAGAATGGTAGGGGCTGAAATGCCAATGACTTCTGATCAAGTAGTATGGTCTGAGCAAAATAGATTACACATTTCTTATGAAGGAGTAACTGCGCCAGATGCAGATAGCTTAAGTATTCCCGTAGGAGCAGGTGTTGAAAACGTTGTATCACCAGGTTCAACAATTGTAGCAATTGACATAGCTACTGGAGCTGAATTAAAATGTTATGTTACAGCATCTGGAGCTACTGCTGGTAGTACGTTAGGTGCAGGAATATTAACTGTAAAACCATACACACAAGCTACTTTAGCACATATTCCATTTACTGAAGATATTGATTTAGCTTCTGCAGCTAGTATTAAAATCTTTGTATATGGATCTGAGTATGGAAAAGGAACTGGAGACGCAAACAGAATTTCTGTTGAGCCTTCTTTCACTCAATACTCTAACTCTCCTATTATCATTAAAGACAAGTATGCAATCAATGGATCTGACACTGCTCAGATTGGATGGGTTGAAGTAGCTACTGAGTCTGGTCAAGGAGGTTTCTTATGGTACCTAAAAGCTGAATCTGAAACAAGATTACGTTTTGAGGATTACTTAGAAATGGCAATGGTAGAAGGTGAATTAAAATCAAGTACTCAAACCCATGCTGATATGTTGAAAGTTAAAGGTACTGAAGGTCTTTTCGCAGCTATTAAAGAGCGTGGAAATGTACTAGACGGGTTTACTGCCGCTGCTGGATTAGCTGAGTTTGATTCAATTCTTAAGAACTTAGATACTCAAGGAGCAATCGAAGAAAACATGTTATTCTTAAATAGAGAAACTTCTCTAGACTTTGATGATATGTTAGGTGGTATTGGAGCTAATGGTCCTGTAGGATCACCAACTTCTAATGTGTATGCAGGTGGTAGTTCTTTTGGTGTATTTGAAAACTCTGAAGAAATGGCATTAAATTTAGGTTTTTCTGGATTCAGAAGAGGTTCTTATGACTTCTACAAAACTGACTGGAAATACTTAAACGATGCTTCTACTCGTGGAGGTGCTGGAAAAAGCGCTATTGACGGAGTATTAGTACCTGCTGGAACTTCTACAGTTTACGATCAAATATTAGGAACTAACATCAGAAGACCTTTCTTACATGTAAGATATAGAGCTTCTCAAGCTGATGATAGAAGAATGAAAAACTGGATCACTGGATCTGTAGGTGGAGCTTCTACCTCTGATTTAGATGCAATGGAGATTCACTTCTTATCTGAAAGATGTTTAGTAACTCAAGCTGCTAATAACTTCGTGTTATTCACAAGCTAGTAGCAATCAATTTTATGTAGTAGTTACCCTTGTTGAACTGACAAGGGTAATTATTACTCTTAT
>Ga0228664_1000828_pt1 | contig 17134 bp, 15 predicted proteins | sample 78DmetaG_FD_183029 | JGI IMG/M metagenome (GOLD analysis project Ga0228664, IMG submission 183029) | Seawater microbial communities from Monterey Bay, California, United States - 78D | ecosystem: Environmental > Aquatic > Marine > Coastal | place: USA: California | collected 2016-09-26 | reverse complement strand
TTGTTTTTTTGGTTCAAAGCAATACCTAATGCCAAATAAAGAAACGGCTGATTTGGATGACTTTCTAATGCATTTTTAGAGTCTTTTATAGTTGCTTCCAACTTGTTTCTTGATAGAGTTGAAGAAATCAGCTGAGTCCAAGCTTCAAAAGGTAGAGGATTAATCTTTAGAGATTCTCTAATATAGAAGCATGCAGTATCTTCTTTTCTTTGATGCATTTTTAAATTTCCTAAAAGAAGTAAGACTTCACTACTTTTAAAGTCTGATTTTAGATAACTTTCTGCAAGTTCACATATCTGATTAATATTGTAAGGGCTTTTCTCATCGTAAGAAATCTGAAGAAGCATTTGTTTTTTTAAATTATTTTCAACTTCTGTAGACCTCATCACATATAGGAGTTCTGAATAGGCTTTAATAAATTCTCCATTTTTATGATAAAATTGAAACAAAGAAAGTCTAACAAGACCATTGGAGGAATCAATTAACATCATTTTATCCAATAAATTTTTCGATTCATTAGCTTTATTAATATTTTGATAATACTCTGCTAATAAACCTAGTCCTCTTATATTTTCTGGACTAAAAGCAACCAACTTTGAAAGTTCATTTATTGCTTTCTTTTTATCTCTAAGGAACACATAAATTTGGTGTTTTTGAATTGATAAATCTTCACTAATACCAATCTTCTCTTCAATTTTATTGAGAACTTTTAAAGCCTTTTTGTACTTATTTGCATTTAAAAGTTCTTCAGTTAAAGAAAATAAATAGGATATCTTATCAGGTTTTATTTCACTTAATTTAGAGAAGATTTCAGCACTTTCTAAATGGTTCGAATTTTCTTTATAGACCAATGCTAAATTGGCTAGATACCATTCATTTCTTGGATCAATTATAACTGCAGCACTTGCATATTCCATGGCTTTATGAGGTTGATTGAGCGATAAATAAATTCCAGAAAGTTCAAAGTTAACCACCCCACTTTTTGGATTTATTTCTAAGCATTTTTTATACAAGGAATCTGCCGAATAAAAATCTCCGCTAACTTTTGCACCTGTTGCATCAATAAGACATTTCACAAATGCTCTATCATCCAATACGTCATCTTTTTGAGAACTTACTTTTTGAGTAAAAAATAGTGCTATAAAACAGCAGATAATTTTTAAATTTTTAGTCATCAATTTTATAAAAAAATTATTTTTTACCTGTGCTCCCAAATCCATCATCTCCTCTTTGACTAATCGAAATTTCAGATGTTTCAATAAAGTTTGGAACTTCGTATTTTGATAAAACCATTTGAGCTATTCTATCTCCATTATTTATTTCAAAATTTTCGTTTGAAAGATTTACCAATAGAATTCCAATTTCTCCCCTATAGTCAGAATCAATAGTTCCTGGGCTGTTAATTACTGTTATTCCATTTTTAAAAGCAAGGCCGCTCCTTGGTCTAATTTGCACTTCATATCCAAAGGGAATTTCCATCTTAAGCCCTGTTGAAATCAATTTCCTTTCCATTGGTTTCAAGATTATTTTATTTTCTATAAATGCTCTTATATCTGCGCCTGCTGCTCCTTTTGTAGCAAGGCTAGGGATTTTGTTATTAGAACTATTTACAATTTTTATTGAGATCATTAGCAGCTTATTTTTTAATTTTTTTAGGTCTTTCTACAAAATATACTAAAACTATATAGCAAGCCAAAAGAAATACATGAAAACCATACTCTTCAATACTGTAATTAATCGATGCATTAAAGTCTAAGCTCAGCCAATAAATTAATCCTCCTGAGATAAAATAAAGAAAAATTTTGTTGAGGTTGTAAGGAACTTTGTAGTGGAACTGTCCTAGTAAATAGCTAATTATCATCATAGAACCATAACAAAATAGAGTTGCATAGGCCGAAGCTTCATATCCATAAATAGGAATGAATAAAAAGTTAATTAATAGGGTGATTAAAACACCAATAATTGAAATAATTGCGCCATAAATTGTTTTTTCAGAAAGTTTATACCAAATAGACAAACTTGTATAAATCCCCAAACAAATATTGGCACCAAGTAATATCGGAACTACTTTTAGGCCACTCCAATATTCGGCGTTGGGAATAAAGTATTTGAAGAGGTGTAAAAATAGTGTCATCACTAAAAAAGTAAAAACAAGGACAACAACAAAATAATTCATGACTTTAGCTAATGTAGCTTTGGAATTCTTATTAGCTTCATTTTTAAAAAAGAAAGGCTCTGAGGCATATCTAAATGCCTGAATAAACATACTAACAATCATTGTTATTTTATAATTAGCTCCATAAATTCCGTTTTGGGAAAGTGCCATAGACAATGCTTGAGAACTATTTTTTGCATCACCATTTTCTAAATATTGATTATATAGAATAGATTTAAGCATTGCTCTATCCAAAGTCTCGTTTACTACATAAGCTAATCCTACTAAAAGCATTGGAGCTGCATAGCTAGTCATTTGTTTAAGTATCGTAAAGTCAAAAGATCCCTTAAAATTCATTGTAGGCATTAAAGCACCGAACTTTATTATACTTGCAATAAGATTAGAAATAAACACATAACCAACTCCAATTTCTGGATTGTAAAGATTTTCAGTAATCCAGTTTTGATGCCCACTTTCATATGCTTCTTTACAATAAATAAGAAAAAATAAGTTTAGAAAAATATTTATTCCCACATTAAGAAGATTAACAAGAGCAAATTTCTTAGCTTTTTCTTGAAGTCTCAACTTGGCTAGAGGGATTGATGAAACAGCATCTAAACTCACTATCAAACTAAACCAAATAATATATTCTTTATGGTTAGGGTACTTTAGCCAATCTGCAATGTTTTGAGAGAATATGGTAGTCATTGCCACAAAAATTGCAGAGGTAGTAATTAAAGAATATAAGGTATTGGAATATATATTTATTTTTCCTTCCTTTTTAGTTGTTGAAAATCTGAAAAATGCAGTCTCCATCCCATAAGTAAGAAAAACGACTAAGAATGCTACATAAGCATACATTTCTGTAATTATACCGTACTGTTCATTTGAGAATTGAAGTGCATATAGCGGAGTTAATAAAAAGTTTAAAAATCTTCCAATAATACTGCTTGTGCCGTAAATTGCTGTTTGATTAATTAATTTTCTAATTGAACTCAATTTTAAAAATTAGGTTTTCTCTTTTCTAAAAATGCACTGGTTCCTTCAATAAAATCTTCAGTACCAAAACAACTACCAAAGGAATTTATTTCTACTTCAAATCCGTTAAGATTAGAACTAAACCCTGCATTTATAGACTTAATGGCAGCGGATATTGCATTTGGTGAATTTTTAGCAATTTGACGAGCTAATTCTTTGCATGTTGAAATTAAGTCCTCACTCTGAACAACATTATTTACCAGACGATAATCAAGCGCTTGATTTGCATCAATCATTCTCCCTGTTGTAATCATTTCCATCGCTTTGCCTTTCCCAACTAATTGAGCTAGTCTTTGAGTTCCTCCATATCCTGGAATAACACCTAAACTAACTTCAGGCAATCCCATTTTAGCATTATCAGATGCTAATCTCATATGACACGCCATTGCAAGTTCTAGCCCTCCTCCTAAGGCAAATCCGTTGATTGCAGCAATAACTGGCTTGGGAAAGTTTTCAATAAAATCAAATAATTTCTTTTGCCCGTCTTTCGCAAGGTTTTTACCTTCTTCGCTTGAAAATTTCGCAAATTCTTTAATGTCAGCTCCCGCAACAAAAGCCTTTCCCCCTGAGCCAGTTATAATCAAAGATTTTACATTTTTGTCAATTTTTATTTTTTCAAGCTCTTTATTTAAATCGTCAATAAGTTGGTGATTTAGCGCATTGAGTTGCTGCGGTCTATTTAGTGTAAATAGTGCTATGCTATTTTCAATTTTCACAAGTACGTTAGGTTCTTCCATAATAAGATTATATATAAAAATAGGACATATTAACTTATAATTTGTAAAATAGGAATTCTTTTAGAACAGCCCTTTTATTTTTTACTTAAAAACTTTGTCTTTAGTGAGTGAATAACCCAAATACCCAACCAATAAATGGAAATAAGAGTAATAGATTCTTTAAAAATATTCCAAGTTAAGCTACCAAAAAAACCTGTAACAAAAATTATTTGATAGCTTTTAAAGATTATTATTAGTAAACAAAATAAGAGATTTAAATAAAGTTTTTTTTTATTCAAACTATGATAATTATTGTATGTAAATTACTTTTTCAGTGGTGGTCATTTCTACAATATTTATAACACCCACGAATGCCCCATCAACTTCAATGTCTAGAACTGCAAATCCACCCTGGCCATCTTTATATTCATCGCTAAAGTCAAACCTAGCAGTTCCATTACTCAAAGTATTTTTAAAAACATCATATAGTGGAAAATTAACACCATTTGAATTGTCGAAAAATAGACGGACACTAATGTTTTCAATTGGATTATTTGTATTGTTATCCAAAACTCTAATAACGGCAATAGTTTGATCGGGTTTATAGCAAGAATTTAAAAATGAAAAACAAATTATTATACTTGAAATTATGAAAATCCTATAATATGTATTTAGCAAATTCATTTATTAGTAGCGACTTTGATGCATTTAAATTTAAGATAATTTTAAAATATTTTAGAATAATATATAGTATTGTCTTAATTTGCAATATAGAAAAAATACAGGATTTAAATGTTTAGAGCTTTTAGAAATATATTTTTTGGAATTACAGCCTTTCTGGTTTTTAGTTGTTCGGTTTTTAAATTAAAAAATTCTGTTCCCAATGAAGCTATGGTTGAAATGGTTACATCAGAAGGAACTCTTATTCTAAAGCTATACAACGAAACTCCATTACATAGAGATAATTTTAAAAAATTAGTAGAGAGTAAGTTTTACGATGGGATAAAATTTCATAGAGTGATTAATGGGTTTATGGCACAAGCAGGAGATCCCAATTCTAAAAAAGATGATTTTAAAGGACAATTAGGTCAAAATAGTGAAGGAGAAACAATTCCAGCTGAAACAAATCCTAACTTATTTCACAAGAAAGGTGCTTTAGCTGCAGCTAGAATGGGAGACAACGTTAATCCAGAAAAAAAATCTAGTGGAAGCCAATTTTATATTGTACAAGGCAGAAAAATTTCTCTGCAACAACTTACCCAAATGGAGAGTAGGATTAATCAAAAAGTGAAGAATTATCAACATACGGAAAATAATTTTCAATTTTCAGATACTGCAAAAAAAATATATCAGGAAATAGGAGGAACTCCTTTTTTAGACAATGGTTACACTGTTTTTGGAGAAGTCACTGAAGGAATAGAAATAATAGACAAAATTTGTTCTGTTAAAACAGCAAGAGGAGATCGTCCAATTTCTGCAGTTACCATTTTATCAGCAAGAATTATTAAGTAGTATGTTTAAAGATATTGAAAAGATTAGTCAAGATATTGAAAAGTTTCAAAGTTCTTCCTCTGAAGAACTAGAGCAGTTTAGAATTGCATTTCTTGGAAAAAAAGGAAAAATAACTTTGTTATTCAGTGCTTTTAAGGAAGTGCCTGTAGATCAAAAAAAAGAATTTGGAAAACAATTAAACATATTAAAAAGCACTTGTCAAGAGAAGATAAATAGTCTAAAATTAAAATTATCTAATAATACAAATAGCACTAAAAATAATACAGATTACACTATTCCAGGGCAACCTATAAACCTAGGCTCTAGGCATCCAATTACTTTAATAAGAGATAGGATAACCAATATCTTTTCCCAAATCGGATTTTCTATTTCTGAAGGTCCAGAAATAGAAGATGATTGGCATAATTTCACTGCTCTTAATTTTCCAAAAGAACACCCTGCAAGAGATATGCAGGACACTTTTTTTATCCAAGACGATATTGCTTTAAGAACTCATACTTCTTCTGTTCAAGTGAGAGTAATGGAAAATAACCAACCGCCAATAAGAACTATTTCACCTGGAAGAGTTTATAGAAATGAAGCAATTTCAGCAAGAGCACATTGTTTTTTTCATCAGATTGAAGGTCTATATATTGACAAAGATGTCTCTTTTGCTGACATGAAAAAAACGCTATTGTATTTCACAAAATCTATGTTTGGTGACGAGGCAAAAATTAGACTTAGACCTTCTTATTTTCCATTCACTGAGCCATCTGCAGAAGTAGATGTTTCTTGTACTATTTGTAATGGAAAGGGTTGTAATGTCTGTAAATATTCAGGCTGGTTAGAAATTATGGGATGCGGGATGGTAGATCCTAATGTTCTAGAAAATTGTAATATAAACCCAGAGGTCTATAGTGGATATGCATTTGGAATGGGGGTAGAACGAATAGCACAGTTAGTTTACCAAGTAAATGACCTAAGGTTATATTCTGAAAATGATTGGAGGTTCCTAAAACAATTTAGTTCCGAATCTTTTTAGATTTCATTTTTGTGTTCCCAATTATTGTTACTCATAGATAACAGACAACATTTTAATAATTCTATACAGCTTTCAACATCTTTTTTATGAACCATTTCAATTACCTGATGAATATGTCTTGTTGGGATTGAAAATGCTCCAGCAATAGATCCACCAGGAGTCATTCGCTGTATACTAGCTGTGTCAGTTCCACCTGCTGTAAGTATTTCATTCTGCCAAGAAATTTTATTTTCGCTTGCAGTTTTTTTCATGAATTTCACCATTCTAGAATCACAAATTGTACTGGCATCCATGATTTTTATTCCTACTCCATTTCCTAAAGAAGTAATCTTCTCATGTTCACTTGCCCCAGGAACATCGTAAGCAATAGTAGTATCTAAGCCAAATCCAAAATCTGGTTTTATTTTTTGTGTAGCAACTTGTGCTCCTCTTAATCCTACTTCTTCTTGAACAGTGAAAACAGCATAAGTATCAAAATCTGGTTTTTCTAATTTTTTTAATGTTTCAATTAAAATGAAAACAGCAATTCTATTATCCAAACTTTTACAATTTATACAATCTCCCATTTCAATAAGAGCCCTCTCTCTTGTTACAGAATCTCCAACAGAAATTATTTTCTCAACTTCTTTTAATTCTAATCCTAAATCTATGTAGTAGTCAGAAATTTTTGGAACTTTATTTTTTTCTTCAGGTGTCATTACGTGAATAGGTTTAGATCCCATTACTCCAATTACATCCTTTTTCCCGTGAACTACTACCCTTTGAGAAGTCAAAGTTTTTGGATCAAAACCTCCAAGGGGGTGAAATTTTAAGAATCCTTTTTTATCAATATGTGTTACTATAAATCCAATTTCATCCATATGAGCTCCAATCATTACTGATTTGGAAGAGTCAACCCCTTTTTTTAAAGCAATTATGTTTCCCATATTGTCAATTTCTATATGGTCTACATGATTTTTTATTTGTTTTAAAACTAAACTTCTAACTCTATTTTCAAAGCCAGGAGCACCTGCAGTTTCACAAATTTCTTTAAGTAACTTAATATTAATCATGAGTTAATCTATATAGCTTAGTTTTAACATGTTTGTCTTTCCATTTTCAAGAAGCGGGATGCTTGCTGTGTTGATAATTAAATCTCCACTTTCTGCATACCCTTTTGTTTTTAAAAGATGGGTTATATCTGCGATAGTGTGGTCTGTACTTATTGTCTTATTGTAATAAAAAGTACTAACTCCCCATACAAGAGACAAGGTGCTAAGTAGTTTTTTATTGCTAGAGAAAACAAAAATTTCAGACTTAGGTCTTTGACTAGAAATCTTATAAGCAGTATACCCAGAATGTGTCATTGTGATAATTGCTTTTGCTTCTACTCGCTGAGCCAATCTACAAACATTAAAACATATGGAGTCGGTAATAAATCGTTCGTTGTTCTTTTTAGGAAGTGTTTCTTTTACATAAATATTATCAAAATTATTTTCTACTTCATTGATAATTCTCGACATTATTTTAATTACTTCGATTGGATGTTTTCCCACAGAAGTTTCTCCACTTAACATTACTGCATCTGCTCCATCCATAACCGCATTGGCTACATCATTAACTTCAGCTCTATTTGGCGTAATATTGTCCATCATGCTTTCCATCATTTGGGTTGCAATAATTACGGGTTTAGCTAAATCTTGAGCCATAGAGACAATCTTTTTTTGGATCAAGGGAACCGACTCAAGAGGAATTTCCACACCTAAATCTCCTCTTGCAACCATTACAGCATCTGTCTCAACCAATATTCCGTGAAGATCACTTACTGCTTCAGGTTTTTCAATCTTTGCAATAATCTTTGCATCTCCGTTGTGACTATTAATTAAATGTCTTAGCTCAATAACTTCTCTTGCAGATCTTACAAATGAAAATCCAATCCAGTCTACTTTTTGTTCTAAAGCTACTACCAAATCAGCTTTATCTTTTGCTGTTAAACTTGAAATACTAATATTAGTGTCAGGCAAGTTGAGTCCCTTTTTAGAAAATAATAATCCTCCAGCAACTACTTTAGTTTTTACAGTGTCTTTCAAATTGGTTTCTACAATTTCTAAATGTATTTTCCCATCATCTAAAAGAACTTTTTCTCCTTTTTTTACATCTTTAGGAATCCCTTCAATAAATATTTGAGCAGATTTTTTTAAATCTCTATCTTCAAGTGTAGTTAAAATAAATTCTTGATTATTTTCAAGTAAAAGTCCTTTTTCAGGCATGTCACCTATTCGTATTTTTGGACCTTGTAAGTCTGCTAGTATTGCAGAATGTGTCCCTAACTGCTCATCCACAGTTCGTATTTTTTTAATCATATTAATATGATCTTGATGAATACCATGAGAAAAATTAACCCTAAAGACGTTAACTCCTTCCTTAATCATTGCTTTTAATACTTCTTCACTTGATGTTGAGGGGCCAACAGTTGCTACAATTTTTGTTCTTTTACTCATTTTAAAAAATTAGATTTTCTTTTGATTTTAATTGTTCTACTACTACAGAATGTGCTGTTAATATAAATGGAATTTTCCTAAGTTTCTTTAAATAATAATCGTAAGTTTTTTTTTCTTCAGATTTAACTAATAAAAAAAAATCAATGTGGGATTTTTCAGGGATTAACCAGCTGCGCTCACATTTGTTTCCAATTAAATAATATTTATTGGAATTAATATCATTTATATATGAAAAAATTGGGAAATTCGCATTTGGTTTAGATTTCTTATTAAAAATCAACTCGATATCTTTACTTGATTTTGTTAGGTTTAAACCTAAAGTGCTATTTACTGCCCAACAAAGTCGATAATCTTTTTCATGGCAACAAATTCCAAGAAGACTAAAATCATACTCATATTCTTCCAATAAAAGATGTTTCATTCTTTATACTTTTCCATTAACAAACTTGAAACTTCAAAAAGGGTATTTTCTTTAAAACTTTTGGCCATTAATTGAATACCAAATGGGAGATTATTGCTGTGGGTTCCAATTGGCAAAGAAATTGCTGGAGCACCAGTAATATTAGCATGAACAGTAAATATGTCTTGTAAATACATTTTAATTGGGTCTTTTATCTCTCCTATATTAAAAGCTGTAGAAGGTGCAGTAGGAAGGATAAGAACATCATTATTTTGAAGCATTTCTTCAGTCTTTGTTTTAATCAATCTTCGAACTTTTTGAGCCTTTGTGAAATACGCATCGTAATACCCTGAACTAAGAACAAAGTTACCTAGCATAATACGTCTTTTAACCTCCATTCCAAACCCTTCAGATCTTGTATTTTCATAGGTCGAATTAATATCTTTAGAATTATTGGACCTAAAACCAAAGTGCGCACCATCGTATCTTGCTAAATTAGAGCTTGCTTCTGCGGTAGTTATGACATAATAAGTTGGCACGAGATATTTTAAAAAAGGAAACTTTAAAATTTCTACTTTATGTCCATCTTCTTTTAGATTTTCGATAATAGACATCAATTTATTCTTAATTTCAATATCTAGGCCTTCAAATTTTAAATATTCATCTGGTATTCCAAAGTTGAATTTTTTATTAGGAATTTTAATTTTTTTATTGCTTGGCTCTTTAGACGAAACAGTACTATCAAATTCATCGCTTCCGCTCATAACATGAACGAGAATATTTGCATCTTGAATATTTTTAGAAAAAACACCAATTTGATCAAAACTTGAACCATATGCTATTAATCCATTCCTAGAAATCCTACCGTAGGTAGGTTTCATTCCAATTACTCCACAAAAGGAGGCAGGTTGTCTAATAGAACCACCAGTATCAGACCCTAAAGCTATATTGCAAAGGCCTTCTGCCACAGCAGCAGCGGATCCGCCCGAAGAACCCCCTGGAACTTTTTTTTCGTCAATTGGATTTTTTACTGGTCCGTAAATACTATTTTCATTCGAACTTCCCATCGCAAATTCATCGCAATTAAGTCTTCCTAAAATTATAGCATCTTCATTTAGTATTTTTTCAACAGCCGTTGCAGAAAATAAGGACTTGAATCCTTCTAGCATCTTGGAAGATGCAGTCAATTTATGATCTTTGTAGCAAATATTATCTTTGAGCCCTACAAATATCCCCGTCAAAAGGCCAAAATTATTATCTATTACTTTTTTTTGAATTTCCTCAGCTTTTGACAAGGCTTCTTCTTCGAAAACCTCAATAAAGGCATTGCTGGTAGAAGATTTTATTCTTTTAATATATTCTTGGCAGATTTGGACTAAGGAGATTTCCTTTTTAATTAATCTTTCCTGAATGTCTGCTAAAGACTCTGGTATATTCAATTTTTTTAATCTTTATTTTCAGCTTCTTCTTCGTTTTTAGTAGCTTCTTTAAATTCTTTAACTCCTTTACCTAAGCCCCTCATAAGTTCTGGAATCTTCTTCCCTCCAAAAAGTAAAAGCACAACAATTAATATTATGATTATCTGAGGAGGACCTATTATACCTAAAAAAATTGTATTCATCTTAATTCTATTTCAGTCAAATTTACGAAATGTTTTTGTTAAAATCTAAACCCAACTACAGCAGAAACACATCCATAGACTTCTTCGGGTTCATTGAGTTCTTCAGAGAAATTACTTTCCGGAACTATTAAGGATATTATTAGCTGTTGTGTGGCACTTACTTTAAAGTCAAAAGAATTATTTCCATTACTGTGATTGTCATATAGAAGTTGTCTTTTAGAATTTCTAATTGTCATATGAATATTTCCTAAAGTTGAGTCAGAGCAAATTGATATTCTGTAATCTTGATTTTCATAAAATGTAGTAATACATTGCTGTTTTTTCCCTGGGAATATTACAAAACTGATATCTTGACCCGAAGAGAGATAACCCTCTCCAATATCTTTAGTACATTGTTTGGATAGACTTTTACATTGTGCATTAAAAGTTAGACTTACAACTATAAACGAAAATATGGATATGAATTTCATAAAAAATCTAATTAATCAAAATTAAGGTTAAAATTTAAAATTATGCTATTTTTTTGTTTTACTTACAGTTTTAGCCTCTTTTTCAATTTATTATCGCTTTTAAAATACTCTAAAAAAGGTATTGGAAATCATTTATTTTTGATTGGGCAAAAAAAAACATCAATCACAAGCCTAATATTTAAAACAGAATTCTACATTCGTGCCCTTAAATTTATAAAATGGGTCTTTCTTTATCAATTACTTATGGAGTTTGTTGTATTTTATTTTTGATTTTATTTTCAAAAATTATTGTAAAACTATTTCATGCTTTTAAAACCCATGCATATGCATTAGTCTACACTAGTCTATTTATTAAAATAATTATTGTAAGTACTTTTACTGTTCTAATAAAAGGGCAATTAGAACATAAAATTATTTATGGAATGTTACTACTAATTGGTATAATGTATTCTACAGTAGAACTTATTTTAAAATTTAGAGGAAAAAATTAGATGTAATTATTAATGTGCAATTAGCCAATTTTCTCCACTCCCAATTTCTACTTCCAATGGAACATCAAATTTTACCGCCTCCATCATTTCTTGCTTAACAAGTTTTTCCAAATCTTTTTGTTCATCTTTTACCATATCTAGTACCAATTCATCATGAACCTGAAGTAATAATTTAGATTCCATTTTTTGCACCAACATTTTTTTATGGATATTTACCATTGCAAGTTTGATTATATCAGCTGCACTACCTTGGATAGGTGCATTTATTGCATTTCTCTCATCAAAGCCTCTCATTGTTGCATTGCCACTGCTTATGTTTGGTAAAAAGCGTTTTCTTTTAAAAATAGTTTCCACATATCCTTTCTCTTTGGCAAATGAAATGGTTGTGTCCATATACTCTTTAATCTTTGGAAATTCTAAAAAATAATTATCAATTATTTCTTTTGCTTCTGTTCTTTTAACCCCTAGTCTTTGGGAGAGACCAAATGCAGAAATCCCATAAATAATTCCAAAATTTACCATTTTAGCTTTACTTCTCATTTCTCGAGAAACATCTTCAAGATTAACATGAAAAATTTTAGAGGCTGTTTCAGTATGTATATCTCGACCAATAGTAAAGGCATTGATCATGGATTCATCTTTGCTTAGTCCTGCTATTATTCTTAGTTCAATTTGGGAATAATCTGCACACAGTAAAAGATGGTTGCTGTCAGATGAGCAAAATGCTTTTCTTATTTCTTTTCCCAACTCTGTTCTTATAGGAATATTTTGAAGATTTGGTTTATTAGAGCTTAATCTTCCTGTTGAAGTTACAGCTTGCATATAATTCGTATGAATTTTATTAGTAACTGGCGAAATTAACTTCGGGAGTGCATCTACATACGTAGATAGTAGTTTCTTTCTTGTTCTATAGTTTAAAATATCTGCTATAATTGGGTGAACACCTTCAAGTTTATTTAAAGTTGCCTCGTCGGTTTTGTACTGGCCAGTTTTGGTTTTTTTTGCTTTTTCGTCAAGATTTAGTTTGCCAAAAATTACTTCTCCTAGCTGTTTAGGAGAATCTATATTAAACTCTGTTTCACTTAGTTGAAAAATTGATTGCTTCAAATTAGCCAAGCTAATATTTAGATCCTTTGAAAAACTACTTAAAGATTCTGTATTTATTTTAATTCCTTGTTTCTCCATGTCATGAAGTACCCTCATTAGTGGAATTTCAATATTGTAAAAGAGATGTTCTAAATCAAGATTTTTTAGTTCTTTGCTAAATTTTAGATATAGTTGAAAAGTTAGATCTGCATCTTCTGCTGCGTAGTTCTTGAGAATATCAATTTCTACCTCCTCCATTTTTTTTGTAGGTTTCGTTTTACTCCCAATAAGTGATTCAATAGGAATTGGATCGTAATTCAAAATAGTTCTTGAAAGCTGGTCTAAATTATGTCTCTTTTCAGGGTCTATTAAGTAATGAGCTATCATTGTATCAAAACAAAATTCATTAATTTGAATACCATATTTGAATAGTACTCCGTAATCGTACTTTAGATTGTGTGCGATCTTAATTGTTTTGGAGTGGAAGAAATCCTTATATAAATCTATTAGTGTCTCCTCTTTAGAGACATCACAATAGAAAGCAGTGTTCTTGCTAAAAGAAAATGAAATCCCAAGTAATTTTGCTTTGTTTATTTCTAAGGAGGTAGTCTCGGTATCAAATGCTACAGCATCCTTTGAGGATAATTCTTTTATGAAATTTAAATGTTCTTCCCTAGTTTGAATTAATCTATAGTCTGTTTTTGTAGAACTAAAGTCCTTAAGGTTAGTTGTTGATTCAGGTTCGTTTTCAGATGAAGCAAAAAGATCCATTTGCTTTTCTTGATAAATTGGCTTGCCAAGAATTCTTTTTCCTAATTGATTAAATTCTAACTCTTTGAGGATATCTATTAAAGGCTTTTCATCAATTTTCTTTCTTTTATAAATTGACTCATTAAATTCTACAGGACAGTCAAGAATTATAGTCGCTAGTTTTTTAGAAATTAATCCTTGGTCAGCAAAATTCTCTACATTTTCCTTTTGTTTTCCTTTTAAATCCTCTGTATTTGCTAATAAATTTTCTATACTTCCGTAAGTCTTAATAAGTTTTTTTGCGGTTTTTTCTCCTATTCCAGGAATTCCTGGAATATTGTCCACTGCATCTCCCCAAAGGCCTAAGATATCTATTACTTGTTCTGGACGTTCCACTTCAAATCTCTCACAAACTTCTTCAGGACCAAGAATTTCACTTGGATTCCCACTTCTTCCAGGTTTGTAAATAAATATATTTTCACTAACTAGTTGTCCGAAATCCTTGTCTGGAGTCATCATAAATACTTTAAAGCCTTTTTTTTCTGCTTGCTTGGAAAGTGTACCAATTAAGTCATCTGCTTCAAAACCAGAAATCATTTCCACTTGAATATTCATTGCTTTTAATATTTCTAAAATATAAGGAATCGCTTTTCTTATATCTTCAGGCATCTCTTGTCTATTGGCTTTGTATTCGGTAAAAATCTCTTCTCTGTTAGAACCACCAGGGGGGTCAAAAATAACTCCTAAATGAGTAGGTTCATGATTGTTAATCACCTCCAATAAGCTATTGCAAAACCCGAAAATTGCAGAAGTATTTAAGCCTTTTGAGTTTATCCTGGGATTATTAATGAATGCAAAATGAGCTCTATAGATTAAAGCATATGCATCTAATAAAAAAAGCTTTTTTTCCATTTAATAGTTGTATAAGTAGGTTAAAACAGTTTGTCCAACGGCTTTTAAAGTTTGCCGGTCAATAATCTCCATATTGTCTCGATGAGTATGGTGAAACTTTCCAAAATCAAATCTATTTGTGAATGGACTTATATCATAGTGAATGATGTCTAAAGTAGGGATTTGTGTTAGCTCGTTGATGTAGGTATGATCGTCAGTAAGTGGAGGAGCAATTTTATTTTTAAAGAAACTTCCATACCCTAAATATTGCCCAAGTTTCCAAATCTTATTTAGATGGTATCCTGCATACATTCTGGAGATTTCTTCTTTTGGAAATATTGCATTTTTTGCCCCTACCATATCCAACAATATTCCAAAGTTTGGTTTCTGGTAATTTTCTGGAAGATTATAGCTCCAGAATTGAGATCCGAGACACCAAGTATCGTTCATTGCTTGTAAATCTGAAAAGCTTGAGTTGTAATTTGGGGCGCCATAATCTTCTACATCAAATAATATAATTTCCAAACCAATTTTCAAGCTGTCTTTTTGAATTACTCTTGCTATTTCCAATAAAACACCTACGCCACTTGCACCGTCGTTAGCTCCAATTATCGGGAGATTTTTATTTTGAGTATCTCTATCGGCAAACGGTCTTGTGTCCCAGTGCGCACACAACATAATTTTTTTAGAAGAGTTTTTATTGTAGTTCCCAATAATATTTCTGACTGGTAGCTTAGCTCCATTAAATGCGGTAACCTCACCAACTTGTTGAGAAACTTCAAAACCCAAAGAAGATAGTTTAGTAAAAAGCCAATCGCCACATTTAACATGATTTGCGGTATTGGGCACTCTAGGTCCAAAACTAACTTGTTTTGCAATAAATTGGTAGGCGCTGTCTTCATTAAAGGTTCCTGCCTCCAGCCATTTCTCTACCTTTTTCTCAATTTTCTTTTCTGGCACTTTGGGATTATCTTCACAAGATAATAAGCCGATAAACACAACTAATAAAAGAAAAATTCTCTGGATTAAATCCCCCATATAATAATTATATATATTCTTTAGCTAAAATAACCAAGTTCGTGATAAAATGCTCTTAAATTCAATTTATTGTTATTATATAATTATAATATCAATTAGAACTATATTTGTTAGTAGATGAAGCTATATTCAAAAAAACAACGATGGAAAAAAATATTACTGTTAGCTGGTATTTTGATAATTGGCATCATATTTTGGTTGACATCAATTTTAGTTTCTAACGTTAAAGAATCTGAATTAGAAAAAATTCGTTTTTGGAGTGAAGCAGTTAAAAAGAAAGCAGAGTTGGTCAGACTTACAAATATTGCATTTCAGGAGTTATCCCAAAATGAAACCAATAATGTTTATTTATGGGCTAGGGCAACAAAAGAGTTCCAAAAATCTTTAAATGACTTTGGACTTGCTTTAGAAATTATCCAAAATAATGACAATATTCCTCTTATACTTACGGATAATAATGGTGTTTATATTTCGCATAAAAACATTGATTTATTAGATATAAGTGATTTAAAGAAAAGACAAGATAAGTCGGATTCTATCACCCTAAAATGGGCATCTCAAAACACTCCTATCGAATTTAATTATTATCAAAATAGAGTACAAAGAATATTTTACTCTAATTCCTCAAAATATTTCCAACTCCAATCTCAACGCGACTCATTAATTAATTCATTCTCACAAGAAATAATGAATAATATAGCTCAGTTACCAGTAGTTTTTTGGAGTCAAAGTGGAGACTCTTTAATTGCTTCAAATGTGATTAATAAAGAAATGAAAAGATTGGAGATGGATTTAATTATTCAAAAAATGTCTGAAGACAATAATCCAGTAGAAATATATTTAGGAAATAATGATAATGGCGTTATTTACTACAGCAACTCTAAAATATTATTTCAGTTACAATATTTTCCTTTACTCACTCTTATAATAGTAGCTCTTTTTCTTCTTGTATCTTACCTTTCCTTTTCCTCCTTTAGGCGCTCTGAACAAAATCAAGTCTGGGCGGGGATGGCCAAAGAAACTGCTCACCAGCTAGGAACACCTTTATCTTCACTTCATGGTTGGATTACGCTTTTAAAGGAAAGTGGACATAAGAATTCAGAAGCTTTTGTTGAAATGGAAAAAGACATTGAAAGATTAACTGTTGTAAGTGAGCGATTTTCTAAAATAGGATCTTTAGTTGAAATTATAGAAACTGATTTGTTAGAGTTCTTTAATAATTACATTTCCTACATGAAAAAGAGAATTCCCAAGACAGTAGAATTAAATATGGAATTTGTTAACCAACCACTTCATGCATCAATTAATGCACCTTTATTTAGTTGGGTGATTGAAAACGTCATAAAAAATGCTGCAGATGCAATGGAAGGTAATGGTAATATCTATTTAAGCATTGAAAAGCAACAAAATAGTATTGTAATAAAAGTTAAAGACAATGGAAAGGGAATTCCTTCCTCCATCCAAA
>Ga0228664_1000823_pt1 | contig 17196 bp, 22 predicted proteins | sample 78DmetaG_FD_183029 | JGI IMG/M metagenome (GOLD analysis project Ga0228664, IMG submission 183029) | Seawater microbial communities from Monterey Bay, California, United States - 78D | ecosystem: Environmental > Aquatic > Marine > Coastal | place: USA: California | collected 2016-09-26 | reverse complement strand
TAATCCAAAAGTTAAGGCTGACCAAAACACTATCACCAACCCTAATCAAAACACTAACCCAAAACCTATATTCACTAAAGAGGAGATTAACACTGCTAAAGCAAACAACGATTACCTAACTCCTTTAATTAATAAGTTAAAACAAAACTTCCCAGGTGTTAATGTTGTAGTAGATGAAAAAGCAATAACTGACCTTGCAAAAAAAGCAGGTGTAACCGATGCAGCCGCAAAAGGAGCAAAAGGTGTATTTAACCCTGCTAACAATACTATTATTATCAACCCTAAGACTGCGACCAAAGACACACCAATCCATGAATTTGGACATGTGTGGAGTAAAGTTGCAGAAACACAAAGACCTGAACTACATAAGAAAGGTTTAGAACTAATTAAGGGAAGTAAGATAGAACAAGAACTTAGGGAAAGAATAGCAAGTGACCCTGATCAGGCTAAGGTATATACGGAAGAGAAAATATTAGATGAAGCCTTAGCAATTGCTATTGGTCGAAGAGGTGCTAAATTGTATGAAGATTCTGCACAGCAATCTAAATGGGAACAGTATGTAAAAGATGTATTTGATTTTATTAAACAACAATTTGGTATTGATCCTAAGCAAGCGATAGAAGATTTAACCTTACGGGAGTTTATCGAACTCGCATCAACAGAGATTATAACAGGTGAACAAATTGCACCTACAGAGATAAAATCTGAGCCTGAAGTTAAGGCAGATGAGAACGGACAAACATTATTGTTCCAAGCAAACTACATTGACCCAGAAACGGGAATAGAATTTACATATGACAAGAATGGAGATGTTTTTACTGCACTAGTAGAAAGTGGTAACATAACAAAAGATAAAAAGTTGTCAGACTTTGCGGGAAACAATATGATACTTCATTCTCCTGATTTTGCGTTTTCAGGTCAAATATCTAAAGATGGAAATATTCTTATAGAAGGTAAAGGTGGAATGTACTACCCAATTAAATTTCACGATAAAGGATATTTTTGGGCATCAACTTCTGGAACAGCCAACAGTATGGCAAAACTTCTTAATGACGCATTGGAAAGTTCTCCTGATGGTAAGATTAGAATGGCTTTAACAACAGCACCTCCTACAAAAGTAATGTCTTCTACAACTGCTGCAAATGGTGTGGTTGATTTGTTTACATCAGATGCGTTTGTAAATACACTAAACTTAACTGAACAGAGAGTAAAAAGGGCTTTAGTTGTTGCAGCAAATATATCTAAAAAAATTAAAGTTAAAGTAGTAAATAAAAAAACAGGTAAAGAAGAATATAAACTAAAGGATGTTGGTTTAGGCATAAAACTGTCTAACAAAATGAGTTTAGATGAAATAAAGGCTAAAATTAGAGAAAAGGTAGGGGCGGACAATTCAACTTTTAATGATAGAAAATTATTTACAGATGAAGTATTTAGAAGCGTATCAGATAAATTAAATAAACAGAATGTGGATGCCTCAAGAAAACTAGCAAAGTTTTTCAAGAGACAATTCCCAGAAATGAAAGGTCAAGGTAACAACCCTAAAGTGTCCATGACAAACTTAAGTAATGCTGTCAGTTATATTATTGGTGAGCCTATTTTAAGAAATGAAACTGAAACAGGGAATGTATATGCAGTACTAGAAGCGGAAGGTCAAGTTGAAGCAGTTTTAGCAAAAGATGATAATGGTAAACTTATACATGAGTCGTACCCTTATGCAATAAAAATGTCTAACCCTAAATCTAAAGTTTCATTACACATATTAACTGACAGACAAAAATGGTCAGAAAACTTTGAGATTGATAATCAAGTAAATGAAGACGGTTCTAAGAAAACATTAAAACAGATATATCCAAGTTATGGTGTAACTACAACTTCTTTAAAAGTTAAGGGCGACCCAAAATCAGAGGAAAATAAACCTAAAGAATATTCACCATCATTCCAACTAGACGGAAAGAACCCGGTGACGGAAGAACAAATCAATCAGGGTCTTCAAAGACTTAAAAACAATGGTATAGATAAGGCTAAAGTTATAGACTATTTTAATAGAAGATTTCCTGAATATACTACAGAAAGATTAAGTGAACTGTATGAGGGTAATGTAACTCCTGAATCCGACAAACCTAGTGCCAATAGAAAATACACTAGTAGATTGGCTGAGGTATTAAGTTCAGATACATTTGAAGCATTGTCAGAGGACGCTAAGAAGTATGTTCCTAGGTCTAATCAAATAACTGACGCTGAGGCACAAGTTATGTTTGATCAGTTAGGAGTTGATGAGGCGGTAAAGGTTATAAAACAAAACCCAGATTACTTATTACCAGAGGTTAGAATTGCACTTACTAATAAGGTTATAACAGAGTTAGAATCAGAAGTTCAAAAACTTAGAGACGAAGGTAAACTTGCTGAGGCTGAAACAATCTCCGCAGGAATTAATGGAATTGTAGAGATGATGTCCAAAGAAGGAACTAGATCAGGTAGATTTATACAAGCCTTCAGAATGCTTAACGCTTTGTCAGCAGACAGAACTATTGCACTTATAGAAAAACAATTGGAAAAGGAAGGTAAAAAACCTTTAACTGAAGAAGAGAAAAATAAGTTAAAAGATTTAATTAAAACTGAAAAGGCTGCGGCTGAAGGTTTGCCTAAATCAAAAGCAGTAGCAGAATTGTATAAGTACAAGATGTCTATACTAGGTGCAAGTGGTAAAAATTTGTTTGAAGCATATTTTTATGGAGCAATATTATCAGGTATTACAACTCAAGAAAGAAACATTGTAGCAAACTTAATGTCAATCTCTAGTGAGTTAATAGTTACGTCTGTAAGAGAGGCTATGAAAGGTAATCCAAAGGCTATTTGGCATGCATCAGCAGGAATGATTAAAGGTTTTGCGAAAGGTTGGTTAAATGCTAAAAACATTATTAAGACTGGTGTTAGATCAGCAAGAGCAGATAAAATGGACAGCCCACAACTATTAGAGTGGTGGAGATTCAACACAAATAGTAAGGTAGTAAATAAGTTTTTAAACTCGCCATGGTACACATTAAATCCATGGTCACCAAATTTTTTAAAATATGTCAATAGAGGAATGGTTGCATTTGATCAAATGTTTTATCATGCGGCTAAAGATATGCAAGCGTATGCTCTTGCTTCGAACTTAAAGAGGGGTAAAAATGTAACTCCAGAAGATATAAGGAAGGCAAACGATATATTAAATCCTCCAAAGGAATACATAGAGGATGCAATTAAAGAAGCCAAAACAGAGGGGTTTGCAGAAAATAAAGAAGAGGCTGTAGAGATTGCAAAAAAAGAAGGTTTAAAACCAGGAACATCAGAATTTAATAGTAAGGTTAAACAACTGCAAACTGAATTTAAAATTAGAGTACATGAATTAATAGAGGCTAAAAGAGACTTAACTATTCAGGGTACAGCAGAATCGTTTGGATCTAAAACTACATTTAACTATGATCCTGAAGGAGGGCTAAGTTACGTATACGATGCTATTGTTGGGTTAAGAAACAGGGAAAAAATTGGTCCAATAGCAACCACATTTATTCCTTTTGCAAGGGTATTAACCAACGTGTTTAATAGATTTTTACACTGGACACCTGTCGGATTCGTAACCGCAACTAAAACAGGAAAAAGTGGTATTAAAGAATTTATACCCTTTTCAGGATTAAAATTTACTACAGATAGTAATGGAAAAAAAGTTTTAAAAAATGAGGCAAGTGTTAGAGTTACAGGAGGAAAGGTGAGAGCATTGACTTCTGATGAGAAGTCGGATCTTATGATTAAAGCAACAATAGGTACTTCAACTATGCTTGGATTGTATGCTTTTATAATGAAGGGACTAGATGAGCCTGATGAAGATCAATGGTTTAAAATAACAGCCGCAGGTCCTACTGATTACAAAAAGAAGTATGAGTTACAAAAAGGTGGTTGGAAACCTTTTACAGTCTCATTTGGTGATGTTAGTTTCTCTTATAAAGATCACCCTATGTTTTTCGTTTTAGTTTCGGCAGGGACTTTATATGAATCTAATAAGTATGGAAATGTAATAGAAGATGATCTTGCAGCATATGTTATGGGTCAAACAGCAATGAGTATGACAGGACAATCTTGGCTTCAAGGTATTGAAGATTTAGGTGGGTTAATGAATAGAGAAGATTGGGACAAAAAAGTAGCAAATAAGTTATTTGGAACTGTTTCTTCTATTGTTATACCTAATTTCCATAAGCAAAAAATAAGACTTATGATGGATATTTTAGACGATCCAATAAAATCTAGAGCAAATGGAACTTTTGCATCTGCAATGAGTCAACTTTACAGAGATATTCCAGGTGCAAATAGCGGTTTATATGACTTAGTTGATAGCATGGGTGACCCTGTTGTACCAAACCAAACATCTAAATACATACCATTTGAGTTTGCTTTAGGTGATGACGCTGATCCTGTTGCAAAGGTTCTAACAGACAATGGAATATTTATAGGCTTTCCAAGTAATCAGAAAGAAATCTTTGACTTAAAAGCAAGAACAAAGAGAAAGATGACAGATGACGAATATCAAGTATATAAAATAAGAGCAGCAAAGGAGACAGGTAAAATTTTGAGAGATCGCTTTGCAATTATTAAAAACTTAAGTAAGTCAAATAGACCTGAAGTGCTACAAGATTATGTTGCAAACATAAAAAAAGACGCAAGACAAGCAGCGTATAATGATGTTTTTATAAGAGGTGGATATAAAAAATATACAAAAAAATGAGAAAAATAAATAAGATTGTAGTACACTGTACTGCTACTCCAGAGGGAAGACCGGTATCAGTAGATGAAATTGACTCATGGCATAAACAAAGAGGATGGTCACAAATAGGCTACCACTATGTTGTGCAAATTGACGGAACTATTAATCAGGGGCGACCTATAAATATATCAGGTGCTCATGTAAAGGGACATAACAAATACAGTATAGGTATTACCTATGTAGGAGGATGTGATGCAGATATGAATCCAAAAGACACCAGAACGGATGCTCAAATTGACAGTCTAGAATACTTGGTTGGATTCCTGTGTGCTAGTTACCCAGGATCAGAGGTTTATGGTCACAGAGATTTCTCTACAAAAGCCTGTCCTAGTTATGACGCAAAAGAAGAATACAAATCAATACAAAATAAATATGTTTGATAATTTAGGGTACACAGTAGCAATTTCAGAAAGGTTCAGAATTGGTCCAATGTTAGGTTGGGCATTTTTTCAGCCAGATGAAACAGATAATAGTTATGAGTTAAATATTTACTTAATATTTATAATGTTGCACATTAAATGGTGGGAAGGCGATGAGTAAACCAAAAAAGAAATTTAAAGACACTAAAGTTGGGAAATTTTTAACCAACAAAGTACCTGCAATTTTAGGTATTGTAGGTGATGTATTGCCTGATGCAGGAGTATTAGGCGTAGTTAAAGGTCTAATTGAAAAAGAGGATCCTGCTATTCTACCTGCTGAAGACAAAGAAAAAGCGATGAAACTTTTAGAACTTGATATGATTGAGTTGCAAGAGGTAAGTAAGCGTTGGGAAAGTGACATGAAAAGCGATTCATGGCTCTCGAAAAACACACGTCCTATGACGTTGATATACTTAACTGTAATGATGTCTTTATATATCATCCTAGACAGTTTAGATATTGCTTTTGATATTGATGAAAGTTGGATAGAACTTTTAAAAACGCTTTTAGTTACAATTTACGTAGCATATTTTGGAAGTCGTGGATTTGAAAAGTATAACTCAATTAAGAAGTAGAAACACCGTTTTTATTTAGTTTATTAATTAACATTGTAAATATTTCAGAAACTCTGTATTTTTCCAAAACATCGGAGTGAAACTTTGTATACTTTTCTAACATCAGTGGTGCTTGTGTATCCTTATAGTGTTTAGAAATAGTATTATCACCTTGAAACATAAGTTCTCTAATATCAGCATCAGGAACACTAAGTATGGATGCTGTTGTATTAAATGCTTTTCTTGCTGATTTGTAATTATGACCAGTAAGTTTCTTGAATCTTCTTGCTTCAGATTTCCAAAAGAAATTCATAACACTATCACCGCCTCCGACAGGAAAAATAGTTTGTAGTTCTGGATTAATAATATAGTTTATTGAAAATATTATTTTCTTAATAGGTTCTAAACCCATATAAACTAATCCCATTTTATTGGTTTTTGATCTAAAGTGTTTGTATACCATATTTATTTCACCAAACTTATAGTTTGTAGAGTTATCATAGGTAGCGTTTATAAATGATTTCATTGATAGTTTTTCAATATCCTTAGAATACATTCCTCTCATTGAGAACATCATTAAATAAATTAAAATACATAGTCCGTTGTTTTTAAACATTCTATCTTCAGTATCTAAATTATTAATGACTTCAATCAACTCATCTGATCTAATCCATTGTGGGGTGTAATTATTTATAGTATTAGTTCTTACGTGTGGAAAAACAGTATAAGTGATTTCATCTTTTACTGCATGCCCATGAATACCTTTAGCAGCCTTTTTATAAGAATTAAATGTTTGTGGACTTCTACCTTTTTCATTAAGATTTTGCTTAAGTTTTAACCAATTACTTTTATTGCATATATCTTCAAACGTCAGGTTTTTAATACCAAAATTAGTACCAATTGATCTCATTTTGTTTTTGTAAGTGGTAAAGGTTGTCTCCTTCATTTGACTTTTAAGATAACGATCTAAGTAAGAGTCAATATTATTTACATATGAACCACTAGTTAATCTAGTTCTTGCTTCTTCAAATGATAATACAGACACTACGCTTTGAATATATAGTTCTTCAACAATATTATTTAAATCTCTTATTTCTTTGTTTTTTAATTCAAAAAAAGGGTGGTTACGTTTCAGTCTTTTATTCTTTACATCCCAATGTTTTTTTAATACTTTTATTTGAGTGTAAATTTTTTTATCAAACTGTTTATTTTTAAAACGAACATGTAATAGTGTAGTTCCATCTTTATTAGTTTCGTTTCTTATTCCAATTGATAAAGCCATAGTCCCTAATTTAGTCCCCAAAACTTAAAATGCTATTTTAAGGTGGTTTCATACAAAGTTATGCACAAACAGAAGAAATCAGAGGAAACGTTATTAACATTAGGTCAAAGTTATTGTACTAAAAGCCAATAAATATGCCCCTGGGACACCCTTGGGATACCCATGGGATAACCGTGGGACATCTAATTTTTTTTTAGATTTTCCTCTGGAAACTAGATATAAATAGCATAATTTAAAACTTGAAATAATATCAAATGGTCCCTAATTTAGTCCATTGATTTTATTGTGGATAACTTTGTCAGACAACAAGTCTTATCATTTATGTTCTTGTTTCAAACCATCCAGAATGGTCTCTAAAAGGCTTGTTTCTATTTTGTTCATCTATTTCTGGTTGTTTTTCATTTTTTAAAGCAATCAATAATAGTATCAAGTAACCTGTAAGATCTTTAACTGTATCTTCAGTCTTATCGTAGATGCCTTTCTGTTTTATTCTAGATAATTTATCATCTATTCTAGCACATAAAGACGCTACTGCGTTGCCCTCACTAAAAACATTAATAGGTGATGTAGCACTATCACCATAATCAGTGTTTTTAGAGATGAGAAGGCTGATGATCTCAGCACCAACCCTCTCAATTTTTTCTCTAGTATCCATTATTAGAACGGTAAATCAGAACCCTCTTCTTTTCCGTTAACAAAATTTTCAACTTTTTGCTCATGAGATTTCGCTTTTCCATTTGGAATATTTCCATCAGCATAAGTGATTTTCCATGCGTTAGCATTAGCAGTTCTTAACTCTCCATTACGATCTCTGTAACTTCTGAGGTTAATAGAAACTAACACCTCATCTCCGTTTTTGTAAGCACTAAACAAGTTTGCTTTTGCTCCAATTGCTTCAACAGGATACTCAACAGGGTACTGACTATCAGCACCTAATTCAACTGTTAATACTCTTTTTTCAATATCTCCTTTTTGAGTTTGAATGGTTTGTGCATCAGAGATGTTTTTGATGCGACCTTGTAATTCTAATGAATTTGACATAATTAAATAATTAAAGTGTTATATATATTCAGAGGTTTTAAAGCCCCTCGCCTAAAAATATTTTAGGACTTTTTCAGTTTCCTATGGTGTATTTATAATTTTATTACTAATCAACATTTGTATGAGTTCCATCATATCCTCTTTATGTAGGATGCAGTATTCTTTGCCTCCTGGTGCTTTATGAAAAATAATAGGGACATCTGTTGGTTTGACAACCATGTCTGCTAATACCTTTTTATATTGTGGATTTCTCTTATAGCATTTTGCCTGTACAGCAAAGTCTCCTGTGTTCATTAAGTCAATGCCTTGGTCATCTAACATCTTAGAACCATATCTAGATGTAACGCAATTTTCAAATCCTAGTTTTTTAAAATCCTTAACTAATTGTCTCTCGTAATTGTGACCTTTGTTTCTGTTAGTGTTTGCCATATTTATTAAAATCTTTATAGACATAAATCATTTTGTGCTTTACAAAACTTTTAATATCCTTATACTCTGTTGATTTATCAAAACCTTGATATATTAAATAATAGTTTTCTCCATGCCCATTAGGTCTCATAAAGTATTCTTCTTTTCCAGGAACAATCTCATCTATGTTAGCAAGACGTAAAAGGTCTCCGCTTTCATAAACTTCATGCTTACCTATTTTCCCTCCCCATCTATTTGTTGCCCAATTCAATTTATATAGGTTTTGATTATTGACCTCTAAACTTCGGAAATTGCCCTGATGTCGTCTCATATTGATCCTCGTTATGCTCTGTATAGCATGTTGTTGTTAAATTATATTTAAATTCTTGCATACCTGTCTTACCTGTAAATCTCCATCTAACCTTCCATATATGAACCTCAACAAGTTCTTTTTCAAAGTCTCTATAAACAGTTATTCCATTATCTACTTTATTAAAGAAGTGGGAAGAGCCACTTACGCTGTAACCTGAAGCGACTTCAACCTTCCCATTCTCCTTTTTAAGTTTTTGTGGGTGTGCTACTAATACTACTCCACAATCATATGATTCTTTAAATATTTTTATTTTAGACAACTGCATACCTGTGTACTGATGCTCATTCATCCCTCTCTCAATCTTGTGTTCAACGAATGCCCAATTGTCAATTATTAAACAATTAATTCCAAGTTTTTTTACCAACTCCTTTCCTTTGTTTAATATCCCATCTACAGTTAGATCATTATCTTTTAAGTTTATAAAAAAGAAATGGTTGTTTATGAAATCAATAGCGGGGTCTAATTCTTCAGGTTGTAAATTATCTACAGACCCTTTTCCAAATCTTTTACCCGCATATTTTTCAATTAATTCAGCAACATGAACTTTTATTGGTTGTTTCTCAGCAGAAAATATTCCAAATTTCCAACCCTTTTTAGCAAGTTCTATTGCAACTTGGTCTACAAAACTAGATTTACCATGTCCAGGAACTCCTGTAACAAGGGTAAATTCACTAGGTCTCCAAGACATCAACTCATCAAATTTAGGATAGCCTATAGTATCCCCTTTAGGCATACCATAGTTGTATAGGTTGTGGATTTCAGATCGAGAATCTGATGCTTTACTAACTCCTTCTAGTGGAAAAGGTTTTGCGTGGTCAATGCAATTAATTAATTCTCTTGAACCATGTTTTAGTAAAACATCATTGGCATCCTTACAACCCTCTGGAAAATTAACTAACCAGACTCTTTCTTTCCCTAGCCTTCTCGATAATTCATCTCTTAATTTAATTCCTGGTGCGTCATTATCTAAAGCCAAATATATTTTGTCTTTATTTTCAAACTCATCAATACTATTGTCTAAATATGTTAAATTTTGATTTCCTGTAGATGCTCCGTTTGGAACTGAACAAGCAAACATAAGTTTATCTTCTTGTAAACCCGCTTCATAAAAAGCCATAGCATCAAATTCTCCCTCTGTTATAATACACCATGAAGCGGGTTTTATTAAATCTAAACCATACATGATCATCTCAGACCCTTTGTTTAGTTTAAAGTTCTTTTGTGAGTCTCTAAACTTTATGTTGATCCTTCTGCCTTTCCTTATGTAATTGAATTGAATTACAGGTCTTTCAGCAGAAACTTGAGGCATATATTCTATACCCTCAGTAACTCCAAAGTATTCAATCGTAGAATCATTTATACCTCTATCTTTAAAAAACTTTAAAACTTTTTCGCTTAACGGAGAAGCCTTTACAATAGGCATTTCGTACTCAGTTTCGTACTCTGCTACAGATCCATTGTCACCACAATGATGGCAATAATATGTACCTGTTTCAACCCAAACTCTTAAGCACTTTTCATTTCTGTTTTTCTTTCTTGTATGTGAGCATTTAGGACATTTAGTCTTTTGTGGCTCTGAGTTAGTATTTCCATTGACTTCAATGCCAATGTCTTGCAGTTTAGATAAATTATCGGTCATATTATTGCTACGTTTCTTCTATTGGGGGTGACCTTATTCATTGTCTCCCACTCTTTATATTGTATTAGGTACTTCTCTACGAATTTGTTTCCAAATATTACTTCAGGTGTTACAGAGGATTGATACTTTTCACTCCAATTCTCTTTACACCAAACAAATACATCTACCATTTGTGACCCTGTAATTAATTTGCCATCAAACTTTTTAGATAAGATGCTTTTAAATCTCTTCTCATAAGTTCTTGGGTTGTATTTATGTTTAAATCTCTCGTTTAGATATGTAATAACTTCATTACACACTTTTTGATACTCAAGAGATATTGTTTCATTGCTATCGGCAACTGCAACTCTAAACCAAAGAGGGGTAGTTCTGAATTTTGGGTGTGCTTTTGTTCCAATGTTTTCAAGAGTTCCTTTTTCTGTTAATTCATTTATATATCTGCTCATCGTTCTAGAAGATGAGTTTAGTTCCTCTGCTAAATCTGTAAGTGTTTTATCACAAAATCCATCTATAGATGTGTATTTGTATATTAAATCACACAGCATGTATGCTAAAGGTGAAAGGTCATGTTTCCTTAATACTTCATATATTATAGTTGTTGACCTAATCATCTTAATAATATTTTATGATAAAATAGCGTAGGTTTTTTCTTATTTCTATGCGACTCAATTTTACAATCAAGTGTAACAATGTCGCCTAACTTAAATGAAACTGTTTTATCTATTAGTTTATCCCAACAATTGACCGCTATATATGAGTCCTCCAATGTCTTTAACCATATTGTTAAAAAGGAATGATTTTTTTCATCACTACCTTTTACTTCTTTAATAGGAGACATAAATTTTATTTGTCCTAAAACCTCTATATTCATTTAATTTTTTCTTTAATTATATCTGCTAGAGTAATTGTTTTTCTATGCTCAATTCTAATATGGTTAAGTATTAAATTAGTTTTAGTGTAAAAACCCTTAGTGGTAAGACTTGGGTCTTTAGTGTTAAAATATGAACCTAGTATATTTAAAAATTTTTCTTCTAAAAATTCAATGTGATCCATTGGCTCACGTAAAAAATCTTGTATCTCTTCTAAAGAAAAGTTAAACATCCTCGAAACCCCTACAAAAATGCATAAGCCAAAGTATGAGTTACCTTCTAATACAGAGTCAACCTCTAGTGTGTGTTTATTTTTTACTGCTAAATTATTTATTATGCCCTTTTTTATATCCTGTAGTTCCATGTTAAAAGTTTAATATTTTTGTGTCTTTGTATCTTACGTTAAAGGTCTTTCCCCAAACAATCTTTCCACTATCACCAAAATCTACTTCTTGTGCTCCTCTATGTAATAGAATTTGTTTTATCTGTTGCATTGCTAATTGTTTACCCGATTTAGCAACCTTTTCCTCGTCTCTAAATTTTATGTATTGTTGAGTTAGTTCAGTTAATTCATCGTCAGAATCAATCTTTACTCTATCAAGCATTGCCTTATGTTTAAAAGACAAAAATTGATCAAGGTCTACTTTGTATTCGTCCTCTACATTTGGTTCTAAATGTGAAACAAGTCTATAGGCTTCGTTATCATTTAAAACTCTAAAATCTGTATCAATTAGTCCTCTTGCCTCTTGAACACTATTGTAAAACTTCTCTCCTTCAATAAGAATAGTTTCCTGTATGTTTTCGTTTGCCTTTACTGTGAAAACATCCATATGCCTACCATCCTTTAAAAAAGCAAACTGCCCATAGTCATAACCTAAAACAAGCATATACAATTGAATTTGTGCTATGTAGTAAGGAGGAATACCGCCTTCCCATTTGTCTGCATTGTAACCGGAAATTGTTTTAATTTCTAAGACTCCTTTTCCAGACATTTCATCGTGACTTGTTATTTGTCTATCAATATTGGCAAACAAAAAAGGGTATTTTTCATTAATAAATATTGAGTTCCTTCTGATAGACTTTCTTAATTTAGTCTTACTTTGATAATTGTTTATCATTTCCACAGGATCACCTGTCCAATATTGCCATAAATCAGCAACGTAATCTTCTAAAAGTCTTCCATGAAACATAACCTCGTTGTCAATGTTTTTTATGTTGGCAGTTCCTACGGATTGATTCCATCTTGTAATCTTTGATGTCCAAGGATTTAAGCCTAATAAAGTAGAGGCATCTGATCCTCCAACCATTCCTTTAAATACTAATGTTTTTCTTAACGCAACCCACTCTTCATAAGGTAAGTTTGCTGTTGGTATTCTGGTTATTTTACTCATATTTTACAGGTTTTTTTAAGTGCTTCTCTGATTATTTCAGAAATATTTTTATTTTTTATTTGACTTATGTAGTGTAGATTATTAACCTCACTAGGTGTAAGTCTAAAAGTTATTCTAGTTGACAACTTCTCTGTAATTTCTCTTCTCATTGTTTCTTTTTAGAAAAAGGGAGGACTGGTAAAGACGGATGCCTTCACTAATAATTCCTGTTGGTTTGTGTCCTCCCTAAATGATTATTTACTTGCTTGTGCTACTGCCTTTTTAGATTTTTCGGCATTGATTAAAGTTTTTAATTCCTTAATCTGTTCACTTGTTAAAAGTGATTTATTTGCGGGTATGCGTTTTTCTACTGCGGTGTAATCAACACTTACATATGCTAACATAGATTGGTAAATGTCTGATCCGTTAGATGCTTTTACTCGCTGAAGTTCTTTGGCTTCGTCTTCGTCCATTATAGAGTCTTCACCACTATCAACAATACCCAATATAAATAACGCTCTGTTTAATGCTCCAGACTGGCATTTTTGAAACGAAAAAGGTTCATTTGTTCTCTTGTGTGCGATACCATCTGCTACAACAATCTGGTCTGAATTATAAACCTTTCCCGTCATAACGATAATACTATCGTTCATTTCTATAATATCTGTTTGTAGTGTGTATCCCTCAGTTCTAAAGTAGTCGTTGAAATAATTTAATCTTTCAATCCAAGGCACTATATTAACTCCTCTTCCTATTGATGTTTTTTTTAGTTTTCGTTTCAGTTTCATTTGGGTGTTTGTTTTTTAGATTGTTTAAATAAAAGTTTACTATATAATATTTTCTTGCATGAAAAAGTATTGATTCCCAGTCAAATCGCCAGTCTTTTATTCTCCTATCCATACAAATGTCTTCGTGATAGGTGAGCATGAAAAGTTTAAAATCTCTTAGCGAAAATCTTTTACGATCATGAATAATTTCCTTGTTCTCGTAGTCAAATCTGACCATGTTTTTAACTTGTATTTCATGTCGTGGTTGTTTAAAGTAAATGTAAGACAATTTATTGTCACTTGAACGATTGTATTGTTAACAACCTATTAAGTTTTTAACATTCGTATATAGTATTATATATGAGGTAGTGCCTATCCGATTGAATATTGCTTTTGTTTCTTTATAGAGTCGGTATTAGAGTGTTTTACGTACCTATAAAAAGCAGTTGAGCCATTAGAATGACCACTAATATTTCGTGCTTCAATTTCACTCAAACCTTTAGAAAGATGATAAGTTATCCCACTTGCTCTTAGTTTGTGTGGTGTAATAATGTCGTATAAAAATTTCTCTTCATGAATAGGGTTTCCATTGTGGTCATATGTATACACAATTTTCTTTTCATGTAATTCTTTGTAGGATTTCAATAATGTTTTAAGTCTAACTCTAAAGTGTTGTTGTGAATGTGCGAACGCACCCTTGCCCTCAAGAAAAACACGAACATCTTTTGGTAAATAAAAAGAAGATATTGCTCCGACTCCTTTTTTTGTTATAATAGTAACCACACTTCCATCTGATGAGGCTTGAAAATTCACTAAATCACTAACCCTCATACAAGAATACAGCATTAGTCTTGTATAATACCATACATCTTCGAGTTCGATTCCTGGATTGTTGTTATGTATTAAGTCAACTTGCTTAGGATCTAAAGCAATGACTTCTGTTTGCAACTCTCTCATGCTTTGTAACTTAGGAAACAAATAGCCATAATAATTCTCTGCCTTTTTTAAAGTAGTTCTTATAATTTTTAAATGTGTCTTTCTTGTGTTGTGATGTTTACAATCGTCTAACATCATATTCAAATATTTATTTACATGAGTCTGTAAATTTCGGGTGACCTTAAGTCTGTCCTTTCTATTGTTAACGTTGTTGAGGTCTAAACTTTCTATGTTAAAATTAAACTTGTATGCAGACATCTGATTATAAACTTGTCTGTAAGAGGTAATAGTAAGGGTTGAGAATTTCTTGCCATAATTTAAAATAGACCCATCCTCTAATAGATTTATAATTTGTTTCAGTAAAGATAAAAAGGTTCCTGTACTCATTAGAATATTATTTTAATTTGGATAATAAATTTGTGCGTTGTATTAATCTCCGTTTATTATTTGTCCTATTTTATCAGATACATTACCATAGTATTCTATGATTTTGCATGACTCTTCAAAAAACAGTGGAGAAGCACCAGTTTTCTTCTGGTTTAACGTACTTTTTTTAGATTTTGTCCCGTATATATACAAGCAAACTTCAGTTGTTGGAATTTCTGGAATTTGTAATAGTTTGAATGCCTTCATACGGAAGATATCAAGTGATCTGTGTTGTCTCTTTGCTGTCATATTGTTTAGTTTTCTTCAATTTATCTTGTTAATTAATTGAACGTCAGTATACTAATTTAGATATTTTTTACTTTTAATACAAGTATAGAGTGCAAAGTTTTTTGTAAATCTGTTGAACAATTATCATCTTGTAATATTTGATGTAAAAGGTCGTTATGTATTGGTTTCAATAACTCATCAACTTTCTCTATAACTTTAATATTTAATGATCTTAGTAATAAATTATATTTCTGTTTTATATCCATTGTTTCAGTTTGTAGATTTACATAGTCAACAATTATATTGTTAGGGTCTAAAATAGGGTTGTCAGAAAATTCTACACTTCCTATTACTTTCATAACTGCGTTGTAATTATTTCTAAACTCTTTATCGGTCTCGAATAAATCATCAAAGTGTTTTAGTCCATGTAAAACAGACGCATGATTCTTGTCAAAGAATTTTGCTATTCTTATATAAGTAATATTTAAAAGGTCTCTACATATTTTATAGGCAATTCTTCTGGCATCAACATTTTCCCTAACCCTATTTTTAGCCATTGGGTTTGCTTTTGTTACTACTGATATAGCATCACAAATAATCTCAATATCATTTTCAAGTGTCTTCATTTCTTTTTTTTTAAAGTAGTTTATACTATTATTCATTTAATTTTTTTTATGTAATGTTAGGTAACTTTCTATTTCCTCCATCGTCTAAAAGATCCCATAACATTTGCTTTCCTTTAATACTATGAAACATGTTGTTTATAAATTGTTCGTCTGTCCCGTTTGGAAACATCCCTCTAATCTGTGCTTTTAATTCCTCGTCTTTTTTACTTAAATGGCTCATCTGTTTGTCTGTTTAAAAATTCTTTGTTTTCATCTTCCTCTTTTATTCTCTCAACCTCACACATATAATTTGATGTCTCGTCTATCAACTCTTGTACTTCTTTAAGTTGTGTTGAGATTTCTTTTAAGTATGGCAATGACCTTTCGGGATTGAACTTGTATTTTCTAGATATTGTGTCCAGAACATTTTGTTTTAAAAATTTACCCATCTTTATATTAGTCGCCATAATTATGAATTTAGTTTTTGAAATTGTATAGTTAAATTTTGTTTCCAATGGTCAGCATCTTTTTCATACTCCTCTAGTATTTTATTTACCAATGGTATCTCATCTATTCCAAGTCTTGATATTTTGTCTAGCATTTCATCTGTATGCGTCTGAAGATTTGTTAGAAATTCCTCATCATTCTTAAACATGGTCTCAATAAATCTTGAGTTTTGTTTTTCCAATTCTAGTTGTGCTTGTTTTACTTTAAACTTTAATGATTGTCTGAATACCCTAGTATTTTCCAACTCGTCTAAAGACTCTAATAAAAGTTGTGCGTAAAAACTTGCTTTTACAACTGCAACATAAGTTTGATCTTTCATTTTTTAAATTTTATTAATTAATATATCCTTTCTTGACCTTGAGAATTTGTAATCATTTCCTCTCCATATTTATCACTTAGTTCTTCATTGTATTCATAAAGGTCAACTTCATTCTTTCTTTGCAACAAGTCATCTAAGGTTTTAAATACATGAGTATAAATGCCACTCATTGTAGCCTCCCATTCTTTCATGGCACTATTGTAAAACAAAAACCACTTTCCTAAATCTAATTGTCCTTCTTCTACTAACTCAGTAACAGAAGACTTATCTATTCCCCAAAAATTATTTTCCATCATCTTAATAAATTATACGATACTTTGATTATTATAAAACATATCCAAGCAAGTACCATCAACGTGAACATGTTTTCTCCTATACTATTTTTTCTTCTCACTTTATTTAAGTTATAATTTGATTAATTATATCTTCTACTTCGTGTTCATTTACTACCATATCTGTATCATCAGCAATGTTAACATATGCGACATCACAATCCTCTCTTAGTTGGCATATAAGATTTTCCAAACCTCCATATCTTGTCATAATTGATTTAAGTACCAGGTCATGTTTATTACTTTTCACCTCTTCTAGTTCTTTTAATCCATATTCATCTGCGTGAAATCGTATAGCAAACCAAATTCGATCTATAGTTGCT
>Ga0228664_1000822_pt1 | contig 17219 bp, 28 predicted proteins | sample 78DmetaG_FD_183029 | JGI IMG/M metagenome (GOLD analysis project Ga0228664, IMG submission 183029) | Seawater microbial communities from Monterey Bay, California, United States - 78D | ecosystem: Environmental > Aquatic > Marine > Coastal | place: USA: California | collected 2016-09-26 | reverse complement strand
ACTACCCGCTGTGTATGTTGTGTCACTATCAGTAGATGTGACCCAATCGTAATCAGTACCTGTCCATTTTAATACTTGGTTTGCAGTTGCGCCACTTACATTTAAGTGTGCATCAACATTACTATTTGCATAAGAACCACCGCCATCAGTAATTCCATATCCTGCTAATGTTGTAGGTTTGCCAGTCAATGAAGCAAATGATTGTGCTGGAACACTTGATAAGAATGAACTGTCGTTAGTTAATTGACTTACTGCTGTAGGTATTGTAGGAGTGCCCGTTAAGTTACCATATGGGAAAGCACTACTGGCATCAAATGCATCTGTTATTCCGTATCCAGCGATTGTCGTTGGTTTACCTGTTAATGAACCAAACGTCTGTGCTGGAACGCTTGTTAAATAATTTGCGTCATTAGTCCATTGACTAATAGCACCAGATTTATTTGTAAATGTATCTGTGCTTGATGGTGTTACACTGCCACCACCATCTGTAATTCCATATCCAGCAAGTGTTGTTGGTGTGCCTGTTATATTTGACCAAGCATCATTCTGTGTAAATGAAATTACACCTGTTGTGTTATTGTAAGATAAATCACCAGAAACTGATATGGCGCCTCTTGCATCTGAATCTTGGTAACCACCGCCACCTGCGTTGTGAGATGAAGGAGTCCATAAACCAGTTGTTGATTCCCAAACTAAATGTTGTCCATCTGCTGGTGCAACATTTGACATATCTGATGCTGATGATAGTACTGAACTACCTGCACCTGCAACCCAATTAGTTCCGTTATGAGTTAATACTTGTCCACTTGTGCCTGAAATCGTTAATTGGTCTGCTAATACGGCAGTACCTTGGAATGTTTCGGCATAGATATCATTGAACTTAAGGGTTGGTGAACCTATGTCATAAATGTTATTTTGTGAAGGTAAGAAGTTCGAAAACTTATCGTGGTATCTTGCATCACCTTCTGTTTTAGAATATACTTCTAAATTTGTTCTTGCTGTTGCAACATTTGATAAGTTGCTTAATGTTAGGTCTGCGTCTGTCGTACCTGCGGCAATTGTGTTAACAAGTGTTAACGTGCCTGCACCATCATCTGTTAATGTAAGACCAGCACCTACTGCCAAACTCTTAAATTTCAGAGCATGTGTTGTGCCATCTTTAGAATCGAATATTCCTGTACCTGTACCTAAGTTAGTACCATCTTGAATTGTGTCTGTGTTAGTAGCCGCTAATATTAATCCACCTGAACCATTATCAGTAATGGTAATATTGTTGCCACCAATTATTGTTTTAAGTTGAAGTGTCGTACCTGCATCACCAAAATATAACGCATCTCCTGTGCCCATATTTGCGACTGCATCATATCCAGATGCTCCGCCACCACCTGATGCTGTTGAATTGACAAATGCGCCTTCACTTGTATCATATACTAGTACTTGGTCTTCTGCTAAATTGCCAATAAGTTTGAATTGTGGCTGAAATGGTTGTGCGTTTATACTCATATCTATTCCCTATTAGTAATTCAGATAAATCTTTTGTACTGTCCCTGCTGTTGAAAAGTTTGTTATACCAAGGGATGTTCTATCTAATTTTGCTCTGAGAAATACTAAGTTCGCAATAAACGTAAATCCTTCAACTCCAGTGAAGTTTGTATAGTCTTTGTATGGTAAACCAGTAAGTAGAATGTCAAACCAGTCTGCTTCTGTTGGTGTTGTTGCAAGTGTTCCTTGAATTTTGATTCTGCCTGATAGATTTGCGCCGTAGATTGCTACTGTGTGTATGCCATCTGTATATCCATAGTAAGAATCGCCGGGTACTGCATCACCTGTTACATCTAGTGCTGTACTGCCACATTGAGGTAATAAAGTAGTTGTTTTGCGAGCCATGTGCCTTCCCTCTTAATAAATTAGTAGTTAAAGATTATCTTCTATCTCTTATTTATCTAATTCACTTATAAGGACTGCCTTTGAAATTGACTTTATGTTCTCTCCGAACACAAAAGTGAAGTATTCTACATCTATTTCATCTTTACAGTAGATACTATAGGTTGCCCAAGAACCATAGTAGCCAAAACGTCTAGTTACTGACTTTATGTTTCCTGAAACTGAGTAATTGGGGTTATCTCCGAATGTTTCAAATATTTCATCACAGAGTTTTGGAAAGTTGTTATAATTATAGCCTATCTCTACTTTATATGTGTGCTTTTTTAGAAATAGTGATTTGCGTAATACTGTATTTGAATCAAACTGTTCTAATATTTCTTTTAAATCTGGAAATAGAGGTATAGTATATTTTATATGTAATTCTTGAAATTCTTCGTGTTCTTTTGCTTCTTCGAAGTCTTTCTCTTTTAAGAAATATGCGTGTGTGTGATATCCATGATTAAATTTAATGTTTCCTTTGAATTCTTTTTTTAGATAGTCTAAACATTGTTTTCTCATTAACCATGAATGGTCACTTGGATTATTTCCGTTGTGATAAAAATGAGGAAGTCTCCCAAGTCTAGGATATGTTATCCTATATGGATAAATTTTATAAAATAATTTAGTTGTTGTTTCTGTATTAGGTATATACAAATTCGATTTCGTCTTCATTATTGATATTAACTGTTACTGTACCACCATCCCTAAGTTTTCCAAAAAGTATTTCTTTTGAGATAGGCTTCTTAATATTATCATTCACTACTCGTTGTAGAGGTCTTGCACCCATCTCTGGAACATATCCTCTATCTCGTAACCATACTCTAGCATCATCAGATATTTTAATTGTTACCTTCTTATCTTTCAACATGTCATTAATCTCATTGATAGTTTTATCAACAATCATGTCGATATGTTCTCTTTCGAGTGATACAAATTCAACAGTACCATCTAATCTGTTTCTAAATTCTGGTGAGAAAAACTTGTTTACTGCTACCATACTTGCATCATCATGGTCATTACTAAAACCAATTGCTTTCTTATTCTTTTGTGCCGCACCTAAGTTTGATGTCATAACCAAAATAACATTAGAAAAATCTGCTGACTTACCTGTTGAACTAGTCAAGCGACCATCGTCCATAACTTGAAGTAATAAATTCATTACACTCGGATGTGCTTTCTCAACTTCATCAAGTAGAACGACACAGTTTGGAGTTTCGTCTACATCATTAATCAATTGTCCAGCACCAGCACCACCTTCTGCGTGTCCTACGTATCCCGGAGGAGCACCGATAAGTTTTGATACTGAATGTTGTTCCATATATTCTGACATATCATACTTGCGTAATTTTACTGACAGATTATCTGCGAGTTGGCGACATAGTTCTGTTTTACCAGTACCAGTTGGTCCAACGAATAAGAATGAACCGACAGGTTTATTACGCTCTCTCATTCCTGACTTACTTACTAGAATACTTTCAACTAGAGTACTAACTGCTCCGTCTTGTCCAAATAGTTTCTTTTTAATGTTATCTTCTAAACTACCGAAATTGTTATTTTCTTTAGCATCAATCATATCCATAGGAATACGAGTTATCTTAGAAATTGCTTGTTCTATTTCTTTATTTGTAATTGGTCCTTTATGTCCATGAAGTTTACCTCTAGCACCTGCAATATCCATAACATCAATCACTCTATCTGGATTATATTTGCCATGCATATAACGTTCTGCTAATTCTACTGCATAATCAAGGGATTCATCAGTATAGTCAAGGTCATGAAATGCTTCGTAGTATTGTTTGAGACCTTTGACAATTAGTTTTGTAGTTTCTTTGCTTGGTTGGTCTACTACTACTTTTTGAAAACGTCTTTGTAATGCTCTATCTTTTTCGAAATTTTCTCTGTATTCTTCACTTGTCGTTGCACCAACACAGAATAGTTTGCCACTCGCCAATAAAGGTTTTAATAAGTTTGCGATATCAATGTTTGAACCACCGGCTGAACCTGCACCCATAATCATATGAATTTCATCAATGAATAGAATGACATCTTCTTTCTTAGCAAGTTGGTCAAATACTAGTTTAGCACGTTCTTCAAATTCACCACGATACTTTGTACCAGCAACTAGACTAGTAACATCAAGTGAAAACACTGTTTTTTCTTCAAGTATATTAGGAACTTTGCCCTCTGTAATCATCAATGCAAGTCCTTCAGCAATTGCTGTTTTACCAACACCTGGTTCACCTACAATAATCACATTGTTCTTTTTACGTCTAGCAAGAACTTCGGTAATCTCAATTAATTCATCTTCTCTACCAATGACTGGGTCAATAAGTCCTGAAGTAGCACTTACATTTAGATTAGTACAGAAGTCTTCAAATTTGACTGCATGAGCCGGGTCACCTGTGGTAACTCCTGCTTTACTTGAATAGAATTCTTTTTGGATAATATTGATTGCACCCTCACGTGTTACACCGTGTTTTGCTAAGAAGAAATATGCATATGAATCTGTTTCACTTAAGAGTGAAATTAATACATCTCTACAGAACAATTTAGTTCTGCCACTAAAGATAACTTGAGTGATTGCACGATTGAACACTCTGCTCAATGCCGCAGTTTTGCGAGGTCCTCTATGCATTGGAGGTTCTGCAAGATTAGTAATATCATCTCTTTCTTTTAGATACTTTTCTACATCTTTTATGATGTCGCCAGTCTTCACTTCCATGTCAGTTAGTAAATCACTTACATCTTGTTCTTCTAAAATAGAAAATAATAAATGTTCTAATGTAACATATTCGTGCGTTAAAGAGTTAGCAAATTGAACTGCCCTCTCTAATGTGATACTAATTCTATCTACACTTCCATCTCGTTCTTGTTCTGCCATCTATGTCCTTTTTAAAAAGTTAATCTTCAGGTTCGTATTATTTATGATGTTTTTTACTAGAATTGTGTCGCCTAATCTAGTTGTTTTTGGTACTGTAACAATGTAATGAATGTCTGGCATAATATCATCTCTAAATCCATTCTTTAATCCACGCATTGCATCTAATTCTTCTTCACTCACTTTTACATTTAATGTAACTGTGATGATACTGCCACTTTCTGATTGTATCTTTTTTATATCTGTAAATGCTTGGCGAATATCATCAAGTTTTTCTCTGTCTCCATCACCTGTATCTGGATGATGCTTCTTTAACAATCGCTTATATGCGATTCTTATTTCGTCTTCTGATGAGTATTTGGTTATGCCTAGGACCTTAAAAGGTGACATGATTAATCTGAATTCAAAAACTTCTTAATTGAAAAACTCGAACTTGGTTCTGCATCTACATCTTTATTTTTATCGTTTGCATCACTAATTGCCTTGTCCGCTTTTTCATAGTATTCTTTATATGCGATGATAACTGCTTTCTGTTCAGAAAGATATCTAATAATATCAGCATTATTTAATGCCAAGTTTTCATAACCTTCGTGTGTAAGTGCAAATAGTACGATAGATTTACCGGATGCTTCAAGTTCAGCCCAAACCTCTTCAACATTTTCTCGTGTGACTACAATATAGTCTACGTCTTTCATATTGATTATCTCAGATTCAGGTAATACAAGTAGTGGACGTTCTACTGGCTCAGTAGAATATTTTGTCACTTCTGGCATGAATGATGCACAACCACTTAATCCAAAAAGTGCTAATGTGCCTATCAGTATTGTTTCTTTTATCATGGTCTTGGCGCCTCATAGTTAGGGTTAGCCACATCTGGACATGTAGTATTTGCTTTTGACTTCTTTGTCACTGCAATTTCTTCATCAGTTAGTGGAGAACCAGTTAGTATCTCATAACATCTTAACACATCTTGGGTACCTTTGTCAATGATTTTCTCTATTAATTTCGGTTTTTTCTGTGCTAAGTCACCAATCTCGTGTTCACTTAGTTTGTTCTCTAAGGCACTTACTCGTCCTTTAGCAACTTCAAATTTCTTTGAGACTACTGTAAACTGTTGTTGAATTTCTACCATATCTCTTTTAAGTGATTCTACGGCTGCCTCAGCCTCTTGCTGTGCTAACTCCGCGGTTGCGGCATTAACAGCATAAATTCTGATTTGTTCTTGTGTATATTGATAATATTTCCATGCACCAAATCCTACTGCGCCTATAACGACGGTAAGGATTAATATCATTTTAAGTTTTCCTAATATAAACATTTTCTTCTTTCTATTTGTGTCTGAAAGTGATTCTTCCCTTACCTAAATCGTAGGGAGACATTTCAATAGAGACCTTATCCCGAAGGATAACTTTGATACTATTTTTACGCATCTTTCCAGACAGTGTACATTTCACTACGTGGTCATTTGAGTCTAGTTTGACATCGAATTTGTCACCAGGGAGAATGTTAACTACTTTACCTTCGAACTTTAACGGTGGTTCTTTAGCCATTCTTTGATTTCTTCTGCCTTAACATTTATCGCTTCACGTTTATAAAATTTGAGTGACCATTCTTTAACTTTTACTAGACCATGAATGTCGTTAATTAAACTCATTGTTGTTTTCATTAAGTCTTTATTTTCAACTTCAACAAAAACTATATACATTCCTACATCATTTGGATTTGGAGAAACTTCAGTATCGATTATTGATGTAACTCCTCTTTCAATAAATTTTGATAAATCTAATGCAGGTGCTTCATCTTTGACATAAAATCCAATAACAATAACATCTTCTTCTGTTCCTGTTTTTGGTTTAAATTCTGCGACTGAAACAGTAGAATCTACTAGAGTTTCTAAATCACCGTATTCAACACCCTCTTTAATTTGCTCATATCTCATAATTATACATCCTGACCGATGCTTGTTTCATCATCTAGTCCTGCCTCGTATGCGTTAGATAGTTCAGATTGATTAATATCACCATCAACTACATTTCTATTTGTTAATGCCTCATCTACAAACTTACGTGGCATCCAAACATCAACTAACCATACTGTATGGTTTTTAAGTTTTGGCTTCTTCTTTTCATCTAAATCTTCTTGTGATTTAACTGTTACTGGAACTTTTAATGTCGCTTTTTTAAATTTGACATCACATCCTATGTTCTTTAGTCTTAATGCCGCTGTTGGATTAGGCATTTTCAAATAAGGATACATTAAAACTACATTTAGCCAATATCTTGATAATTTTGGACCATGCGCCACTTCACCTAATTTCCAATTTTCATATGCATACATACCTTGTTCATCTAGCATGTGTTCAAATTCTAATAGGATATCAAGTAATGTGCCGTTTCCATCGATACTTCTAAGATTATCAATGATATCATTTTGCTTAATTTCGCTCATATTTGTTATTTCTCCAAACAATTATAAATGTATTTATCATTTCCAGAACGGAAATATTTTTTTGTTTCGTTTGATTATATAATATGTATATAACTTTCGATTATTGATAAATATTTTTGTAAGCACCTTTGCTTACTATTCTGAAAATCCCTCATCAGGAGGAGAAATATGGCACGAAAAAAACGTGTTGAGAGACAAAATAGTAATAAAGTGAACCATCATAGCAATGATATCGTCCCACTTTATCGAAAACAATCACCTACAATTCTACCTAGAAACATAGCACAGGAAGACTACTTATATCAGTTAGCAGACCCAAGTTCAAATATTGTATTTGCTGTCGGTCCTGCTGGTACAGGAAAAACCTTACTATGTACTCAAATGGGAATTAAGGCATACATGGAACGGGAGGTCTCCAAAATAGTAATAACAAGACCGGCAGTGTCGGTTGATGAACAACATGGTTTCTTGCCAGGCGACTTAAATGAAAAGATGGCGCCATGGACAAGACCAATATTTGATATATTCGAAAAACACTTTTCAGTTTCACAAATCGAAACTATGTTATTTGAAAATATTATAGAAATAGCACCTTTGGCCTACATGAGAGGTCGAACATTTGAAGATTCTTGGATTATTGCAGATGAAATGCAAAATGCAACGAAGTCACAGATGAAAATGCTATTAACAAGAATAGGCAACAACACAAAAATGATAGTCACAGGAGATTTAAAACAACATGACCGCGGATTTTCAGAAAACGGGCTCTCTGACTTCATTGAATTGGTTGAAACATATGACGAACATAATCTGTCACATATTAAAATATCAAAATTTGATATGCAAGATGTAGAAAGACATCCGGCAGTAATAGAAATTCTAGAAATCTATGGAGAAGATGATTAGATAGCAAAAGGGAGCCATTAAGGCTCCCTTTTAAATAGTGAACCCTAACCGTGGGGTTCGGCGTGTTTATTGAGTAACAACCCTATTCTTTAGGCATATGTTCGGCTTCAAACTCTGCAACCATATCTTTCTTTTCTAGCAAGAGTTTTTCTAAACTATAAATTGCCGCATATACTTCATCACTTGCGCCTTCATTAATTCCAATTAATGCAGATTCTATGATTTCAATATCTTTAAGTAAATGTATCATAGTTACCAGCGATGTGCTGGATTACAATTAATACCAGCATCTTTGCCAGTCTTACAATTTTCAACCCCATTGAGGTCTACTTGTTCATTGTAAATCCAGTCTGCTTGTTTTTTATTCAATGCTTCCCAACGAAGAATTTCTCCGTTTTCAGCGATTACTTCTACAAAATAGTGGTCAGTCATATTATACTCCTTCGATAATGTTATAGATTTCTTCCCAGTCATAAGCAGTCTCAATACCATCTACATCATGGTCTTTGTTATGCTCGTGTTCAATAATGATTGGTTTCAATCCGTATTTTAGTCCCGCTTCTGCGTTCTCTGGCTTGTCTTCAATCCACCAAAGTCCAGAATCTTTAAACTTCACAAGTTCTTCATCTTTGTCAGCACCTGTATCTAAACAGACAACATCGATGAAGACGTTCTTGCCAAATATGTTCTTTAAGTTACTAATTCTTAGCATCTGTGCTTTTTGGTCTAAACTCAAACTAGTAATACATATAAATTTCCAACCATGTTCAACTAGTTTAGCAACACCACTTCTTGCATCTTTGTACGCAGGAAGGAAGCCCATCCAAGCACTTTCGTTGAATTCTTTGACTAATTTCTTACCTAAAGTCTTAGGAATACCAAATGTAGTAGAAATGTCATAAGTCGCTTCTGCTTTTTTCGTAAAACCCTTTCCAATCATCCAATCGTGAAAAGCACCTTCCCAAGCGAGAAGAACTCCGTCACAATCTGTCAATATTATTTTTTCTTCTTTCAAACTAACCTCTTTCATCATCATATAGTAATATTATAACACAAAACCGACTTTTGTCAACTTTTAGTTGTATTTTCTTCTGTTTTGTGAATTATAATGCCGTTTTTGAGTAAGAATCTAGTGCATCTGCTAATTCTTTATCACTCATATCGTGAATTCCAATGCTCCTAGCGTAACTTTTAGAGTATTGTGATGCAACTACTTCATAAAGACAACATTCGTCTTGGTACCTGTCAAATTGAGCAGGAGTAGTGATTCCATACTCTTCCCAATGCTTTGGGTCTTCAACAATATGACCAATCCAAAGATTTGGATTAGCATCCATCTCTTTTTTGCTGGTTTCGTTGATTGATTTGATATGATTAACAAGATTTGTCATAGAAAGCCTCTCTTTTCTCAATTTATACTACTATTATAACACAGAACACAATTCTGTCAAGTTTTTAAAGTAAATATCTCTACGTTCATCTTAATAGACGGAAGTAGCATAAGCGAAGGAACGCACTTAACTGTAAAAAGGAGAGTGCAATGGATAAATTCACATTTGCGGTATATTTGCGTTTATTTAAAGAACGCAAACGTCAAAAAATAATCAATATTTTATTTACTCGGAATCTAAATGCTCATCAAGGATAGTTTCAACTTCAATTCCCTCTGGTCTGCCAATTGTACTAATACCTAGGATACCTTTCGGGTCTGCACGCCAAAAACGAAACTTTTCTGAACCTTCTAGTTTCAAATCAGCGCCAGTTGTCCATCTTCCGTGTTGCATAAGAATCCATTCACCGACTTTTACGTCTTTTTGTTCTGGACCAACTGCATATACTTGGCCCCAACGGGCTCTAATTCCAGTTTCTTTTCCATCGTCATTTGGTATAATAATGCCACCTGTACTTAAACGGTCACCTACTTCTAGGTTTGTTAAGATAACATTATCTCTTAGGGGTCTAAGTCTTTCTTTCATATTAAGACTTCTTTTTTGGCTGTGATTTAGGGGATTGCTTTTTACTTGTAGGTTTTGAAACTCGTTCATTTTGCTCCTGCTGATTAAGTTCACTTTGTCTAACAAAATTTCCATCTTTGTCTTCTACCCAAGGGTCATCTTCTTGTGATGGCGCCGGTTTAGGTGTGGGTACTGGCTTCGGTGGTTCTGGAGTTGCTTCCGCTGGTGTTGGTTGCGGAACTGCCGCTGGTGTTGGTTTAGGAGTTGGTTCTACCCAATCATCTTTTGGCTTTTCTACTTCTTGTACTTGTACATTAGGTATTTCTTCGTCTGCTTTGATTCCACCATGTACTACTGCTTTTGGGTCGTTTCTATTGTAGTGTTCTCTTGCAAGTTCATCTGCACTTTTAACAATTCTACCGCCTCTACCAAGTTGGTCGCCACGGGCATTTGATTTTGTATTACCAACTGTGATATTCTTTTCTTGACGAGCCATCAATTTTCCTAAATCGATTTCAACTCCACGCATACTTTTACGGTTTGCCATTTTTACTCCTCGTTTAATTCAAATATACTTTGAATAAGTTCTTTTAATGTTTCTTCGGACCTAGATAATTTTGTTTGTGGTTTAATAAACGGATTGGTATTTTGATATTCATTGTGAATATGATTGGCATATATATTTACCAATTTTTCCTCTTCTAAACTCAACTTTCGTTTAGTATTTGGAAACTTAATTATACCATTTTTGTTCATCTCAAAAACTCATTTATATCTAATTCGTATTTTATGCTATCAACTTTATGTACACCGATAATATATAATACATAACTTGCAACACTCGACCCTCTGCCGACACCCCATACGATATTATTCTTTCTTAAGGTATCTATAATATAGATGCACACTTTAAGTACGTCTATTATATTGTATTTATCATAGAGATTTAGTTCTTCGTTGACTCTATCAATAGCATGAGCAGGTGTTCTGTCTAAAACATAAGATTTTATGTCTAAATTCTTATATTCATCAGGAATAAACCAATTCTGCTGGTTCATTCTATCAAATTCTTCTATACCAAGTTGAATAACCTCGAGTTTCTTTAGTTCTTTATCGTCTAGGTAATTCTTCTTAATCGCTTCATTATACTTGTCAAAGTCACGGTTCCAACTAACTTCTTTAATTTTAGAAGTGTCCATACCAGACATAACCATATCATACAAATCATATACGTCATATATGACTCTACCATATTGGTCTATATTTCTGTTAATCTTTGATGATTTCTGGTTTCCAATCACTGATTTCAACTACTTCTCCACCTGGTTTTTCTATTTTTAGTTCGCCAAGAATTGCTTTTTCTAAGTCCTCTAATATTGTATCAGGTTTAGGTATGTTTGTCAAGTCTGTTTCTTCGTTAACTTCAAAATCTTGGGTATGTGTCGAATTTCTACCCCACCATGGAGTATCATAATAATAGTCATCGGATTTAACCCATTCTTTCAGAGTTGGTAATGCTGGATATGTATCATCTGCGTGAGTAAATGAAATAACTGGGTCAATTCCTTTACTTCCTACTTTTACTGATAATACTTGAATATAATCACCTACAATTGCATTTAATTTTGAATGTAATACCATAGCAATTAAATCATTTGATGGTGGATGAGGTAATATAACAATCTTGTTTTCAATATGTGATAGATTTACTTTAGCAGTAGGATGAGTTATTATACTCTGGTGCATCAGATTTTCAATGAAGAATTTTATCTTTAAAAATGCCGCATTACTTTTTGCGTAATCAGGTGACATCCAACCAAACTCAACTTCAACTTCAAATATGTCACTAAACAACATTGCATTGGTCTGAATCAGTGTTGCACTAAACTCGCCTTTGTATGTTGAGAAACTCTGTGTATATGATGATTCCATTCTTCTACGTTTCATCCTTGCTTTCTTCACTTGACTTTAATTCATCGTCAGTGATGTTATATTCTTCTGGTGTTTTATGTGTGATTATATCAAATCTTTGTTTTTCTAATCTATCACCCAGTTCCATTTTCAAATTATCTAAATGAAATACCAATTGGTCAACTACAGGACCTTGTCCCATAGAATATGCTATATCTAACTTCTGCATGACATCTTGGATTTTTGAATCCAATTCTTCTTCTGTTAGTTTTGAATAATCATTTAAATCTGCCATAATACTATTTATAAATCTCCATCTTGTCTATTTTCACTATAATGAACATCAAACTCTCCACCAGGATAACGGGATTTAAGTTTGTTCACATTCTCTGCAATAACTTCATTTGGGTCTAAGTTCAATGAACGACATGCATTCATCCAATACCAGATGATATCCCCTAGTTCTCTTTTTGCATGAAATATTGTATCTTCATCTAATGGCTTTCCTTGAAAGCATACTTTTTTTGGAATTTCTGCAAACTCGCCACCTTCGGCTGCCATACCAATAGCACTATTCAAAAACAATGGAATATTACATCCAGTTGTATATGAAAGTTCTTCTAATCTAGTAATAAATGGGGTGAGTTGATTTGCTTCGTCACTAGTCACTGCTTGGACGAAGTCTTGGTAAGACTTTAAATTTACTTTAGTTGACATGGATATATCCTTTAATGAATGTTAATATGTTTATATTATACATCATTCCGAAGACATATACAAGTCTTTTATTCATTAATTTTACAGTAACGAGGTTGCGACCCTCACATACTGATTAGTAGTCCTCTCTTTGCTATTGTCACATTGACACCTTGTCAAATAGAAGGTTGCTACATTAATTCGTCAGAAACTCATAAGTTCTCAAAAAATATTTATTACAATGAAAGAATAATGTGGTATTTTAGACTAAAATGGCTACTTTTTTACTATAAAATCTTTGTATTTCTCAATACTACGATTTATAAGTTCTTCGTGTTTCTCTTTATCACACCAACCGTTAGCAAATAAAACATATCTGTCTTCAAGATTATTTACATGAGGAGGTGTTCCGTGTAATGTTCCACTATGACTAATAGAATACCAATCAGTATCTTCAGGCATTACAGGAATAACTACTTCACCGTTTGGTTTTTGAATTCCTATATCACCAGATTTTGCTCCATGTACAACCATTCTAAATCCCATAGGTTCGTGGTCTAGTACGTGGTCCCATAACTCTTGTGGAGGAGAAAAATTATTATTCTTAGGGCTAAAATCGTAATGCATCTTCATACCTTTGTTTTCGATATGATGAATTTTAAGATTGATGTAGTCAGTGAATGGTAAATGCTTTTTACAATATTCCATTACTGCTAATTGAGAAGATGTTAGTCCTTCTTTGGGTGTTGATACCGAATGGTTCTCTGATTTCTTAAGAAATAGTTGTCCACGGACATCATAATCTGAATTTTTGATAGAGCCATTAAAATCAATTGAAAAATCATCTATCAACTCTTGGCATCTGTCGAATTTTGGAATGTCAACTGGCATCCACAGTATATCTTTAAAGTCTACTTGCATATAAGTTCCTTTTAAAGTATATAGACGAAATTGTCTATATACGGTATTTATCTACAGTTCACTACGAACCTTATCTTCTCATTTGTGCTATCTCAATTGCTTGTTCTTTTTGGTCTTCGAATACAGGAACCAAATTACTTTTATGCATTGTTGCGATACCAAGTAATTTACGTTCACCTGTATATTTCATGGGTTCTTTGCGTGTGGCATTTCCAGCAATTCTATTATTCATACTAGGAACCTGTTGTGTGTCTCTTGTTTGAGGTGGTTTATATGTGTTTTTAGAATTTTGTATTTGTTTTGGCGCTTTATACTCACCACGAACATAAGCACGATAGTCTTCAAACTTCTCAAACTGTGCGGCATGTATGTGCCGTCTACGACAATCTTTGTTGTGTCTTTTCCAGTCAATCTTAAGTTGATTTTCTTGTGCTACAGATAGAGGTTTCTTTTTCCGCTTTTTATAATTGGTCGTGGTCATACCAGGACCTAGTAGATGCATACTCATTGATGTTAATCTTCCCTTATACCAGAACCATAATCGATAACTACTGGAAATCTTGGTACACCATCAGGTGTCATTTCAAAATAACGTAACGTTGCCCAAGTAGGTTTTGTGTCTGAATTCCAAAGTTCTTCTAACTGTGCTTGATTGCCTCGAACACCAGCACCGAACTCTGCACCATTTGGCAGTTTCAATACAAATCGTTTGGCATAACCAGCCCAGTTACCTTGACCTTCTTCTACACTCACAACGTCATATTCTTCTGTAATGAACTCTTTACGCTTTAGTAAAGACTTACTACGTTTATTTTCGTATGGAGCATTCTGACGAACCATTTGTCCCTCATATCCATCTTCGGTGTACTGCGAATACAATTCATCAAGTTCATCTTGTGTTTCACAAAAATCAGTTGTTACTATATGAACGTACTTATTCTTGCACCAATATGCTTGTTTGATACGATTAACAAAAGTCATTTCAGGTGCTGATGTATCACACATATCATAGACATGATATTGTACAAGACCTTTTGCCTCTTCCATATCTTCTGGTGTACTTTTAACTTTACGCACAAGTGAAATGATTTTGTTGAAATCTGCTTTTAGTTCATGGTTGTATAATTCACCATCTAAGATGTAATGTGGATTTTGTTCCATATAACCTTTTAGTGAATCCCAAATGTGTGGGCAACTATTAATTGCTTTACCACTTCTAGTCCACATACCATTCTTGTTTACGATACAACGAATGCCATCAAGTTTAGGTTGAACCCAACCTTGTGTCACAGGAACTTTAGTCTTTGTATAGTCGTGTGCTAACATCGGCTTAAACTTGTCATAAGTGTCTACATCTTTAGGGTCTTTAAAGTATTCTTTCTCTGCTTTAATATCCCACTGAGATTTAGCCTCGGACTCTGCTTGAGTAATTGATGTTGTCGCATTTGCACGACCTACATTCTTTGCTTCACTGATATTCCAACCTGATTCTACTTTCTTGCCATCTACTAGTCCACTAATAGTTCGTGTACCAGCAACATCGCCAGAATATCCCCATTGTACTTCCCAAACTCTAAGTTTGCCTTTTGAGTCACGTTTGTATAATGCATCTAGTGTTGTAATATTATCCATTATTGTTCCTCCAATAAGTCTGGTGATAAATCTAATGTTTTATGAACATTCCATATAACATCGCCATGTTTTTCTTTGTACGTTCGTGCTTGGGATTCAGTTAACATCTTAAACCCCACATCCTGTATATGATACAGAAAATGTAACTTCTTTTTGTTTTTCATAATATTTTTTCAATTATTATCCTTTAATCTTCAATTGCTAAAGTATCTAACTCTACCATACCATCTTCTTTTGCAAACTCATCGTCTTCGTAGACTACTTTTCCTAATAATTTAGTATTTTCACTGTCAGAATAATTTGCATCTACGATATAAGTTTCAACACCATTATTTTCTTCTGTTAAACCTCTATCAATGTTTGCATGGTTTATTCCACCACTTTCTAAGAACTTATCATCTGCTTCATCTGAATTAGATGCTAAAACATCTTGTTCTACACATAAAGTATAGTAAGTTCTTTTTCTGTAGACTTTCTTACCTACGTCTTCTGCATTAAAAAACACATCTGTCGTGTTAGTCATATGGTTTGTCCTTTCCTTCTTTTATTATAGACCAAATTATCATAATAATACCAAACAGAATAATAGCCTTCAACTCTGTTGGTCCTTCTAAAAATAGTTCAATCATTAAAGAACACTTTCTCTTACTCTACTTTGTTTTTCTTGCCAAGTTTCATAAAGTCCGTCTTCTACGTAGTCTGCTTCACTTGAACCTGATAGTAAATCGCCATGTTCTAGCATTTTATTTGTAAATTCTTCTAAAGATTCACAATCTGCCGCTGTTTTGTCTGCGATATCCCAGAACTTTTCAACATTATCTTCTATTAAACTATACATTCCCATTTTTTACGACCTTTCTTTATTGATTTATAGAACTATTATATCACAAATCACTATCCTGTCAAGTTTTAAGAGCAATTGAAGATGTTCTCTAAATGTTCTCGTTTAGTTCTTCATATGCCTTCTTATATTCTCTAGCATTCTGCTTACCCATCTTTCGATTGTGAATCCTTCGCATCATACGAAAGTTTTCAGCATCAGTTTTTCCGCCTTGTATATGCGAAACTATGTGTCCACCTTCTGCTTCATTCATTCCTAATGGTAAACCATCAATCCAACATTTGAAGTCCTGACGTTGAAGTTGGGTCTCTTGTTCATCACGTGAGAATACTCTTTTGTTATCTAAATTAGTCAAGTACTGCTCTACGTCAAACTCTTCTAGTAAGTATGTGATTGCAATTTCACTAGATTTTCCATGGCTTCTTAATGCCTTTGCATATACTTGATGCTCAAGTTTTTCAATACCATTTTTATCAGTTATTACTGCTTTTCGTGTGGGCATACTACTAGCGAAAGCATCATGTCCTTTCTTAAAGGCTTCAAAGAACTCTGCATAGTCTTCAACATGAAAACTACCATACTTTTCTGTCAAATGAAAATATAAACGATATAGGGCTCTAAATTCTAAATGATTTATCCCTAATCCCCATGGTCCTTCGATTCGTGCATTTGCATTTTTCATAACAAATGTGAACACCTTTTTCATTTTCTTTTGAAGTGATTTTATTTCTTTTTCAGAAAGATTGTGATTTTCATAAAATGTTTCTATCTTTATATCATCATGTCCAACTAACCCCTCATCTACATTACAAAGATAGGCAATACGAGCCACATCGTCTTCCAGTTTTAATCGATTATTATCAATTTGGAAGAATCTGAAATTTAACTTGTCTTTCTTTTTATTAATACTAGATTGAAACAATGCTTCTGGAACTGAATCAGTTCCTACTACTGTACGAACACACTCTCGGACCACTGAGGCAAGTAAATCACTGCCATATGAGTTCAACTTTTCTTGGTGGTTCACATCAGTTGTTTTATTTGTTGCTTGGAACTGTTTTGCTTTATCTCGTGCTGACAAATTGTCATAAATTATATATCTAAGAGG
>Ga0228664_1000812_pt1 | contig 17358 bp, 18 predicted proteins | sample 78DmetaG_FD_183029 | JGI IMG/M metagenome (GOLD analysis project Ga0228664, IMG submission 183029) | Seawater microbial communities from Monterey Bay, California, United States - 78D | ecosystem: Environmental > Aquatic > Marine > Coastal | place: USA: California | collected 2016-09-26 | reverse complement strand
CCTAGCCCTGTAAAAGACTTCTGGATAGAAAAAGCTCATGACAAAGAATATATTTCTAAACTAAATCGTCTTTCTCTTTCAAAAAGTGAAATTAGAAAAACTGGTTTTCCATTATCGAGAGAACTTGTATCTAGAGAATATGTAATAACCCAAGGGACTTTAGACTGTGTTGATTTTGCTATTAAATATGGTGCATCTGCAAATATTGCTGGTGGAACCCACCATGCATTTAGAGATCGCGGGGAAGGATTTTGTTTATTTAACGATGTAGCTATAGGATCCTATTATGCATTAGAAAAATATCAAATGAAATCCATATTAATATTAGATTTAGATGTTCACCAGGGAAATGGTACTGCTTCAATTTTAAAAGATAATGACCAGGTTTTCACCTTCAGCATGCATGGAGAAAAAAACTATCCTTTTCACAAAGAAACTTCAAATTTAGATGTCCCAGTAAAGGATGGAATTAAGGGTGAAGAATATCTAAAAAAACTTAAAGAAAATCTAGACTTTTTAATTGATAAACTATCTCCTAATCTTATATTTTATATTTCAGGTGTTGATATTTTGGATACTGACAAGCTTGGAAGATTGGCAGTAAAAAGAGAAGATTGCAAAAAAAGAGATGAAATGGTTTTTGAATTTTCTAAAAAGTGTAAAGCTCCAATTGTTACAGTTATGGGTGGAGGTTATTCTGAAAAAATATATGATATTGTAGAAGCACATTGCAATACCTTTAAATGTATGCTTTCTTTATTTTAACAAACTACTATCCACCAAAGAAGATGAATTCATATAATTAAAATAAACATGGTCTGTAATGGTATCCTTTGTAATATTATTTACAAATATAAAATCCTCTTTTGAAAAGCTTTGTATTTTATATTTTTCATAATTATAATAGAAATCAAGGTCCTTATTTAAATTTATTCCATTGACATCTGGGGCAATTAGTGAATCTTTTTTAAGGATTTTAATGGAACTAAATGCATCTATTAAAATTTCAACCTCATTTAAGTAAACATCATAGGTTCCATAAATATGACAATAATTTAAATATTTACTAGCTAGGTCAATAGTTCTTTTTATTATTTGAATCTGTTTTTGTTTTTGATAGCTGTATGCTCTTCTTGACCTACCAGAATGAAGCATTACAATACGGTTGTTGTCGTAAGTCTTGTAAATTTCTTTAATAAGACTGTCTTTTGATTTAATAAGTTTGAAAAGCTCTTGGTTACGCATATTTCTAAACTCATTATCGGAAAGTAATAATTTAAAATATTTTGCTGTTTGAGATTTAGAGTAAGATAAACCCCTAGAATTGAAAAGAAACTTATCAAAGTTGACATAATTAATTGGGAATTCCACATTTATTGGGAAACCACCAGATTCAGCTCTGAAAATGGGATAAAACTTACTATTTTTAAAATTATAGATGAATTTTAAATTATCTCCGGTCATGAAATGAACATCGTTAAATAGACATGCGACAGTTAAATACTTAGCCATATATTCGATATCAATCATTGTCTTTAGAGAATCAATATTATTATCTAGAATATATGCACACATTTCATGGTATCTGTAAAGAGCAAAAGGGTGTAAAGAATCCAATTTTTTTTCAATATGAATAACTTTAAGATCTTGGTCACTATTGTGTCCATTGCCATTTATATATTCCTTTCTCGACCAATCTGAAATATGAGAGATTGTAGAATAATTTTTTATTTGGTGTTCTCTTGATAAAAAATCATCCTTAATATCTTCCACGTAATAGTAATCACCTATTTCATCTCCATTTATCCTCAAAATCTTCATTTCACCATAAGCAGATATTAAACCTAACGAATTTGCTATTTTATTAATTGAAATAAGAGTTGGATCGGCCTCTTCCCCTTTAATAAGTTTAAATCTTTTAAAAAGAGATAAATTTTCATTAGCGCTTTCAATTTCTACAGTGTAAGAATATTTGCCTCCATCATATTGTGCATCACTTGTACCATGGTATTTCAATTTTGCTGGTGTTTTTACATTATTAATTACCAAATTAATATCTACCCATTTTTTCTTTACCGGTCTGGTTTTTAATATTTTTTTTAGGATTTTAACTTCTTTCTTTTCTATTTGCAAGTCAATAAAATTTTCTTCATCTAAAGAATTAGAAAGTTCTTTTACCTTTCCTACAACATCTAGATAATGCACTACTCTATTTATACCTAACAATATATTCTTCCCGGCTAATTCAGAAATAGAGGGGTTAATATCAGTGTAAAAGAAATTATAAAAAGATTTATTGTGATATAATACAGATGAAATAACTAGTATTAAAATAGAAGCTATAGTTACTTTGTTTTTTAAAATTTTTTTCATTTAAATATTATAGTTACTAAAATAATTTTAAAGTTAAAGTTACCCTTACGTAAATATTTATTTATTGTTCGTTAAAAATAAAATAATTGGAAAAATTAAATTTATTAATGATTCTCTTCGATTATTTAATTAAACAACCCTGTAGATAATAAATCATAAATTTTAATTTGCAGTGTGAAAAGTTTATACTCCAAATTAATCCAAAAAGTAAGTAATCTAAAACCAATTAAATACGCATCCAATAGAAATTTTTTAAATGGCGATGTGAGTCGTTTATCGCCCTATATTTCTAGAGGTTTAATAAGTACCAAAACTATATTTTATACATTACTAGATTCTGGATACAATTTTAATCAAATACAAAAATTTCTTCAAGAGCTGGCATGGAGAGATTATTGGCAAAAAAAATGGCAAATAAATGAAAACATAGATGTTGATTTAAAAACCAAACAACATCCTGTAAAACAAAACAAAATTCCAACTTCAATTATTGAACATTGCTCTACAATAACAGCTATTGACCATGGAATTAAAGAATTGTATAAAACTGGTTATATGCACAACCATTTAAGAATGTATACTGCAGGAATTTGTTGTAATATAGGACAGTACCATTGGCTGCAACCAGCAAAATGGATGTACTATCATCTTCTAGATGGAGACTGGGGAAGCAATGCATTAAGTTGGCAATGGGTGGCTGGAACTAACAGCCATAAGAAATACATAGCAAATCAAGAAAATATTAATAAATATTGCTTTACTAAAGATAAAAACACTTTTTTAGATAAATCTTATCCTGAGCTATCTGAATTTGAAAAAATTCCTTTGGAAATCAAAGATGAAACTGAATATCTTTTTGAAATAGAACTTCCAAAAAAAGTGCCAATTATTATCAATAACGAATTACCAACAATTATTTATACTGCTTATAATTTAGATTCCAATTGGAAAAAAGAAGAAAAAGCAAACAGAATTTTGCTTTTAGAACCTTCTCATTACGAAAAATATCCTGTTTCTAAAAAAGTGATGGATTTCTACATTTTACTCTCTAAAGAAATCGATGATTTACAAATTGCAGTAATGGATTTTCATGAATTTGAAACCTATGTAGACAACCATACAAAAATATATTTCAAAGAGCATCCATTTTGCAAACATTTCAAAGGGAATAAAGAAGAAAGAGATTGGATTTTCAATGATTTGGATGCAAATGGATCTTTCTTTAATTATTGGAACAAGGGAATTAAAAATTTAAAATTAAAATGAAACATTTTTCAAAGCAAAATATTTTAGAACTTGAAAAAGTCAAAAGACTAAATATTATAAATAGTATAACTGGGATTAAGCCTGGAAATTTAATTGGAACTATTGACGATAGTAAAAATACCAATCTTGCTATTTTCAGTAGTGTAGTACATTTAGGAAGTCACCCTGCTTTACTTGGTTTTATTCTAAGACCACAGATTAATGTAAGAAGAGACACTTACAATAATATAATGAATAATGGTTATTATACCATAAATCATTTACCAAATGACAGCACATTAAATGGTCATTATACGTCTGCAAAGTTTGAAAAAAGCGAATCGGAATTTGAGCATTGTAATTTCACAGAATCGTTCCATAGTGATTTTGTAGCGCCATTTGTAAAAGAAAGTCCATTAAAAATAGGGATGAAATTTCAAGAAAGCATCCCAATAGAAATAAATAATACAATTATGATAGTTGGGACTGTAGAACATGTATTTGTTGCAGAAGAATCTTTAAGTGATGAAGGATATATAGATTTAGAAAAATTAAATTCCACAGGAATTGGAGGATTAAATAGTTATTACAAACTTCAAAAAATTGATACTTATCCATACGCAAGAAGAAAAGATGTCCCAAACTTTAATTAATGAAGGGACATAAAGAAAAACTTCCCTACAAAATATGCAAGCGTTGTCATAGACCATTTTCGTGGAGAAAAAAATGGGAGAAAAATTGGAATGAGGTTATTTATTGCAGTAAACGATGTAAAAAATAATTTTGTTTAAATATCTTGTCAATAAGTTAAACAATTTTATAAATTTGAAGCGTGGAAAGAAAAAAGATCTTATCTGTTAGAAATTTAAATAAATCTTTTGGGGGCTTTAAGGCTGTAAATAATATGAATTTGCATGTAAATCAGGGCGATATTTATGGATTTTTAGGTCCTAACGGGGCTGGAAAAAGCACAACCTTAAGAATGGTTTTGGGTTTGATTAAACCTGATTTTGGTGAGATTTTAATTAATGGAGAAAGCAACAAAGGTTCTAATAGGAATTTTTTATCCTCAATTGGAGCATTAATTGAGAAGCCCGACTTTTACAAAAATTTATCTGCTTATGATAACCTTAAGATTTTATTCAAAATGTCAAGACTTAAAGACACTAACAGAATAAGTGAGGTTTTAAAAGAAGTGGATTTATGGGATAAAAAAAATCAAAAAGTAGGTGGTTTTTCACAAGGGATGAAACAAAGGCTTGGTATTGCACAAACTCTTATGCATCAACCTTCCTTAATTATATTAGACGAGCCATCAAATGGTTTAGATCCTCAGGGTCAAAGCGATATGAGATCTTTAATATTAAGAATCAACCAAGAAATGGGCATCACTATTGTAATATCTAGTCACATTTTAAGTGAAATTGAAAAGATTTCAAACAGAATGGTTGTAATAAACAATGGCGAAAAAATTGTAGAAGGAGATGTTCAGGAATTAATGCAAAATGAATTATTAAAAGTAAGTTTCAAATCTGAAAATTTGGATAGCATTGCTGTTTTTTTAAAAAAACATTCAATAGTTTTTGAGAACACCAATGATTCTATTGTAGCGAATATTAATGAAGAAAATATTCCATTAATACTCAAAAAAATGGTAGATGAAAATATTTCAATTTCTGAAATGAAACAAATGAGGACACTTGAAGAACTTTTTTTAGGGCTAACGAAATGATACAACTTATACTAATAGAGCTTTTCAAAATTGTCAAAAGACCAAGAACCTACATAGGCTTTTTGGCTATATTTCTTACTGTAGGTGCAATGCAATTGGCCATGTATTACGAAGGGGAAGAATTAATTTCCATCGCCATCCAAAATCTTGAAAATGATTTTAGGCTAGAGGGTAAAATTATTAATACAAATTTAATGACCTACATTCTATTAAATAGTCTGATTATTCATATTCCAATTCTTATATGTTTGGTAACTGGAGATGCCATAGCTGGTGAAGCAAGTTCAGGCACTCTGAGGTTAATATTACAAAGACCTTATACAAGAAATCAAATATATCTAGCAAAAGCTCTAAGTGGATATTTATATACCATTTCGTTGGTCTTTTTTTTAGCACTAATGACCTATGTTTTAGGCTATTTCTTATTTGGTTCTGGTGATTTGATTGTTTTAAGACGTGGAGTAACGGTTATCAGTAGCAACGACGTAGGATGGCGTTTCTTTTTTGCGTTTTGTTCAGGTACTCTTTCTATGATTGTAGTTGCTTCACTTTCAATGATGATTTCTTCTTTTGTAAATAATGCAATAGGTCCTATTGTTGGAACAATTGCTATTATTATTGGCCTGAATATTATTTTTACTCTTGGTGCTCCACTATTTAAAGATATTATTCCTTACATATTTACAAGTCACTTTATAAAGTGGCAATACTTTTTTGATTTTGAAATTGAAAGTGAGAAACTAAAGTTATCCTTCTTGGTCCAGTTAGGATACATAATAGTTTTTAATGCCATCGGAATGTACAATTTTAATAGAAAAGATATCTTAACATGAAGTCCTTTATAATTATTCTATTTTCTTTTTTCTCAATAAATATTATTGCCCAGTCAGATGAAGCAAAAAGTAAGATTTTGCTTGTTAAAGAAAAACTAGAAAATGTACCGCCTTATAGCTGTGATATAAAAGTTAAAATTGATGTGAGTTTTATTAAAATCAAAGAAAGAATAGGAAAAATGGTTTTTAAAAATCCTGAAGAAATAGATTATAAAATCAAAGGTTTTGCCTTTTTACCAAAAAATGAAATGGGTGCAACAACTACTGATCTATTCAATTCGGAATTTATTGCTATTTCTCTTGGTTATGAAGATGAAAACGAAATCATAAAAGTAATTCCCATGGATATTAATTCCGAGATAGTAACAGGACAATTTTGGATCAATTCTAGAAACCTTATTAGTGAAATGGTTCTAATTACAAAAGATAAAGGAAGCTATGCAGCAAAACTTATTTATGGAGGAGAAAAATTTGATTTACCATCTAACATAAAAATAACATTTGATGTGAAGAATCAAAAGATGCCTGCATTGCTTACTGGAGATTTAGAGAGTTATAGTGAAGAAATACCAGAATTAAATAAAGTTTCCAAAGGAAATATTTCTATTGATTATTTTAACCACCAATTTGATTAATTAAAAATGAATTCTAAAGAAATTATTAAAAGTTTAAATTTAATTGCGCATCCAGAAGGGGGATATTACAAAGAAAATTATCGAAGTGAAGGTTTAATAAATGTCAATAACCTTTGGGAAGGTGCAGAGGGAAATAGAAATTATTCAACTGGAATTTATTTTCTTTTAGAAAAAAACCAGTTCTCGGCATTTCATAAAATTAAGCAAGACGAAATGTGGCATTATTATATGGGTTCTACCCTACTTCTACATACGATAGATGAAAATGGAAATTATAATATTATTAAAATTGGGAAAAACCTTGATCAAGGAGAGTTTCTTCAGTATGTAGTTCCAGCAAATACATGGTTTGCATCTGAAGTAATGGATAAAAATGATTTTGTTCTTTGTGGATGTACGGTTAGTCCTGGTTTTGATTTTAAAGACTTTCAAATGCCATCTAGAGAAAAATTAACAGAACTTTACCCAAAACATACTAAAGCCATAAACTCATTAACTCACCACTAATATTTATAAATTAGCATTTAATTAATTTATTAAAGTGGACATGAAAAAATATTTATTTATATGGTTTTTATTTATTAGTTGTTTCAGCTTCTCTCAATCCATCGCAACAGATAGACCTAGTGCTCAGACTGATAACTCTTATTCTCTTCACCACAAGGCATTTCAAATAGAATCTGGGCTAATGTTTTCATATAGTAACGGTGAGGTTAATTCCTCAAGTATTCCTAATTTATTATTAAGATATGGTGCATTTGATATAATTGAATTTAGATTTTCTAGTGATTTATTATTATCCTCTGTTGAAAATATAATTTCTACAAGCCCAATACAACTTGGTACTAAAATTCAAATTATTAGAAAGGATGATTTTCAATTGGCATTTTTATCTATGGTAAGTTTTGATTCCATTTATCAAAATACTTTAACAAAATTAGTAGGAGGAAATTCTATTACAGAGAATTTTAGTATTGGTTATACTCTAGGACATAATTATGCTACATCTAATTCTACGGATTTTTTTAGTTATTCTATTTTCTTGAGTAATAGTTTTAATTCTAAGATAACTGGGTTTTTAGAATTTTACGGAGATTGGAATAACAATATGATTTTAAAAAGTAGTACAATAAATTTTGATTTTGGGGGTTCTTATTTACTAAACGACAAAATGCAATTAGACGCTTATTTTGGAAAGGGCTTAAATAATGATTTGTATTTTGGATCTGTAGGATTTAGTTATCTATTTATAAAATAATAATAGTTTGAAGAAGAAATTTATTGCTTATTTAATTATTTGTTGTTTTTTTTCTTGTAAAAAAGATTCAAATCAAACAAATTCTATCACTTTTCAAGAAGGAAATGGCGTATCAGATATTGATGGCAATTTTTACCCTAGTGTTATCATTGGAAATGGACAAGAGTGGACTACTGTAAATCTTAAAACAACTAAATACTCTGACGGCAGTCCTATAAATAATGTTCTCTCAGATGTTTCTTGGGCAAACTCTAATATTGGTTCTTGGTGCTATTACGACAACGATATACTCAATGATGAAATTTATGGAAAACTATATAATTACCATGCATTGATTGGTGATACAATTCCAGTAGAGAAATATATTAGAAATGATCAGAATATCATACTAGATACTCTTTATTACGATTCGTTCCCTTGTAAAATCTGTCCTGCTGGATGGAAAATCCCCTATGAAGAGGACTGGATAAATTTGATAAATTATTTAGGCAATGCAAATACTGCGGGTGGAAAGATGAAAGACACTAGTTCTATTTATTGGAAAATTCCAAATTTGAATGCAACTAATGAAAGTGGATTTAGTGGACTTCCTGGTGGTTTAAGAACGAGTAATGGAAATTTTGAATATATCACTGAAATGGGCAGATGGTGGTGTTTTGAAGATGCATACCAAGATTATGCACATACAAGACCACTTCATTATGACCAAGAAAGTACCATGAATCATTATGTATTCGACAAAAATGGTGGACTTTCCATTCGACTTCTGAAGATCAATTAAACAATTATTGAATATATTTTTTTTTAAATTGGTATAAAAAAAAATGAAAAAATCACTTTATTTGATTGGTTTACTTTCTACGATATTTACCTTTTTGGGATCGTTTTTTAAAATAATGCACTGGCCAGGTGCTTCTGTAATGATTATAATGGGAGCATTTTCGTTTGCTTTTATCTTTATTCCTCTTTTAATTTTCATAAAATTCAAAGAAGATAGCTTTCTTTTTGATAAGTTTATTTATTCAATTGGTATAGCGCTTGGCACTACTCTTATGACTGGATTTATATTTAAACTAATGTATTGGCCTTGGGCTACAGTTTTGATGCTTTCTTCAATATTGATTTTTAACTTTGTATACATTCCATTATATTTAATTTCAAGATTTAATAGGGAAGAATTAAAGTTCAATACGATTGTAAATTCGGTTATAATGTTTTCTTTTGGAAGTGTTTTACTTGCATTATTTGATTTAAGTGCATAAAAAAAGACGGAGATAGACCCCGTCTTTTTAAAGAAACAATCGATATTTTTTTAAGAAATTTTAATTGACTTAACAGGCAATGGAATAGCCTCTTTAGTTTTTGCTATTTGAATTGAGAGTATTCCGTTTACATAAGATGCATTAATTTTCTTAATATCTGAGAATTTAGCTAATTTAAATGATCTTTTAAAAGAAGAATAATTGAACTCTCTTTTGTTATAATGATTAGTATCATCTAGGTTATTATCTTTCTCTAAACTTACAGAAAGATTGAAATTATCTAGTTCAATTTTAAAATCATCTTTATTAAAACCAGGTACAGATAATTCTATAGTATAAGATTCTTTACTTTCAATTAAATTTACTGGCGGAAGAGTTTTGAGTGAGTGCTCTATGGTTGGTAATCCAATAAATTCATCATTTAACCAATTGTTAAGTATTCCTTCAAATGGTGTTTCATATTTTCTTAATAGTTTCATTTTTATATTTTTAATTGTTAATACATAATGAACCTATCAATTGGTATGCCTCATAAAAAATCATGCTAAAAAGTCCTTATTAAAAAATTATAAAATATAAAATAAGACATTTTGTCATTTAGAATAAAATTAAAATGTCAAAATGTCAGTAACTAAATTTTAGATAGCATATCAATAAGACTAATGAAACCAATGTGAGAAGATATTTGTTTGGCTTCTTTGTAGAATAATAATGTTGGTACAGATTTAACTTCATATTTAATAGCCAAATCTTTGTTAGAGTCCATATTAATTTTTACAACCTCCCAATTAGGTCTGTTTTGAGAAAAAGAATCTAAAACAGCGTCTAATTTTTTACAAGGCAAACACCAAGGAGTCTTAAATACTAAAACAACATTTTGATTATTTTGAAAAACACTATCTATCTCATGAATGTTAAAAGATTTAGAATTAGAATCTTTTATATTTTTCGATCCCTTCTCAACTAAATAACCATCTTCTAACCATTTACTGTAACCACCAACTAAATTATACACCTCTCTGAAACCCAATTCTATCAACATTTCAGCAGCTTTAGAACTTCTTCCACCTGCATGACAATAAACATAAATTGGTTGGTTTTTTTTAATCCAGCTAGCTTTTTCTAAGAAATTTTCATCATAAAAATTAATAAAACTAGCATTTTTCAAAAATCCTTTACTAATTTCTTCTGGTGATCTGACATCTAATAAAACTCCAGGGTTATCTTCCAAAAGTTTTAACATTTGATGATTTTCCACATCTAGGACATTTACAGGTATTGTGTTAGGATCAAAATCATTAGGATTTGCGCAGGAGCATAAGCAGAATAAAATTATGTATATAAAAAAATTAAATTTCATTTTAAACTATTAAGCATGTTTTCCACATCTTGCCATGAACCACCATTAAAGACCTGTTCAAATCCATTAAACTTAAGAAATTCCATAGCTTGTCCACTTCTTACCCCGGCTGCACAGCACAATACCAAAGGCTGCATTTTTTTTAATGCTTCTATATTCTCAGGTACTAAATTTAAGGGGATATTTATAGAACCCTCTAGTCTAGAACTTGAAAATTCTCCTTTAGTTCTCACATCTACAATAGAGGTTTCTTTGCTTCTGAGTATTTTTGTTAAGTTCATAATTAGTTATTATTTAGTAAATTAAAGCATTTATGATAAATATTTTATGGATTTTAAAGATATAAACCAAAAAATTATTGTACAAACTAGTCTTTTTGGTGTATTTATGGGGATTTTCTCTGTATTAGGATGGAGCCAAAATAGCCAGCCATTTATTTGGTTATTAACCGCAGCAATTACTTCATTTTATCTTTATAAAAATCTTAAGAATCGTATATTTGTTCACTGTATAATAATAGGACTTTCTTGGGGATTTGATTGTGCTTTAGTTATGGTACTATTTTTCAAAACATACCATTTAAACAACCCTCTATTAGTAAACGAAATACTCAATATTAGCTCATCTTACCCAAAAACGATCTTAATTACTTTAGGACTATTAGCGGGATTATTTTCAGGAATTTTAATATATATTCCCATTTATATTTTAAAAAAAATTAAATAATAACAATTTCTTTTAATACATTAGTAGAGTACATAAATAAAATATTAAAAATGAATAAATTAATTACTCTTTTTATTGGAATCTTGTTTTGTTCCTATCACTCCTTTTCACAATACTATTACATACCTGCTTCTTCTGCTGGCAACCCAGGTGGACTTAATGGAGACAGCGAATACCCAAGTGGTTCAGGACTTGATCCATCTTGGACAGTAATTTTAGGACCAAGTCAATCTTCCCCTACATGGTCTTCAATTGAAACTATACCATTCTCATTTAATTTTAATGGATCTAGTGTTACTCAATATAAAGTTTCTTCTACTGGAGTACTTACTTTTTCAAATTTAACTGCACCTGCTGTTCCAGGTGCTGGAAATGCGGCATTACCTGACCCTGCAATTCCAGATAATTCTGTAATGATTTGGGGTATCGAGGGAACTGGTGCAAACGATAATATTTGCACCAAAACTTTTGGTACTTCAGGTTCTCAACAACATTGGATTTTCTTTACTTCTTACACTGCTGGAAGCTGGAGTTATTGGTCTATTGTTTTAGAAGAAGGAACTGATAAAATTTATATTGTCGATCAAAGACATAGTTCTGCCGCAAGTCCACAAGTGACTGCAGGTATACAAATTGATGCAACCACTGCAACTATGGTTAGTGGTTCTCCTACTTTAGCAAATGTTGCTGGAAGTAGTGCCCTTCCAGATGATAATCATTATTATGAATTTATATATGGTAATCAAAGTGCGGTTGATGCTGCTGGTGTTGCTGTTACAACTTTTCCATATTTAATTCTTGGAAATGCTCCATTTACTATTTCTGGTGAACTTACCAATTTAGGATCTAATACTATTACCTCCATGGATATCAATTACTCGATTGACGGTGGAACACCAGTTACTGAATCACTTTCTAACCTAACAATTAATACTTACGATAATTATACATTTGATCATTCTTCTACATGGAATCCAAGCTCTTCAGGAACTTACGATATTGCAATTTGGGCAAGTAATATTAATGGGTCAACCGACATGGATCCGTCAAATGATACCATTGTTGGTACTGTTAACGTATTTACTTCTTTTGAAACTAGAAGACCTATGTTTGAAGTATTTACAAGTTCTACTTGTGGTCCTTGTGTTCAAGGAAATATTAATTTAGGCAATGTACTATCCAATTATTCAGAACAATATTCACTTTTAAAGTACCAAATGAGTTGGCCTGGAAATGGTGATCCATATTTTACAGATGAGGGTTACGATCGACGAGTATTTTATGGCGTGAATTCTGTTCCAAGACTTGAAATTGACGGAGGTTATGATGGTAATCCGTCTGGACTAACCAATCAGGATTTTGACGATTTTGCTGCAATTCCTTCTTTCACCACACTTTCGGCAAATTATTCTATTGGCGGACAATCGGTGGATGTAAGCATTACAATTGACCCTTTAGAAAACATGAACAGTACCAATCTTACTTTGTACACTGGAATTTTTGAATACATAACTTATAATAATTCATCTAGTAATGGGGAAATAGAATTTGCTAATGTTATGAAAAAAATGCTTCCTGACGCAGGTGGTTATTCAATTAATCCTCTTCAGGCTGGAGTTCAAGTAGTTGAAAATTTCTCTTATACTTTTCAAGGGAATTATACCCTTCCACCTGATGCTAATTCACCTGTTAACCACATGTTAAATCACACAGTGGAAGACTTTGAGAATCTTGGTGTAGTTGTTTGGATACAGGACGATGTTACAAAAGAGATTTTACAATCTACTACTGCATCTCTTGTTACTGATGTAAATAGTGATCTAACAGCTGCAAGTAATATCATGATTTTCCCAAATCCAACTAGCGATATTGCTACAATAGCTTTTCAAGGACATAAAGATTCAGAACTAGAAATTAACATAGTAAATTTATTAGGAGAGATAGTCATTTCAGAGAGATTTACTGCTTCTTCTAGCCTAGATTATTACAATTTAAATGTTTCACACCTAAATAGTGGAATTTATAATGTAGTTCTTGTTTCCAACGGAACTTCAACCACAAAACAATTACAAATAATAAAATAGAAATGTTATGAAAAGAATTACTCTTTATTTGTTTCTAACAACAGTAATATTAGTTAATTCTATTCATGCACAGTATTTTTACACTCCAAGTTCATCCACCGGAAACCCCGGTGGATTGAATATGGACAATGAATATCCTTTTGGATCAGGGTTAGATACATCATGGAAAGTTCTATTGCCTGCTGGCAGTACTTCTCCAGTGTGGTCAGTTTCAGATAGTATTCCTTTTCCATTTACTTTTAACAACAATTTGGTAGACCAGTTTAAAGTTTCATCATCTGGTGTTTTAACCTTTGACATTAACGCTACAATAGTTCCTGGCTTTGGTAATGTAACTATTCCTGACCCTGCAATACCTGACAACTCTGTGATGGTATGGGGCCTTGAAGGAACTGGAAGTAACGATAACATTGTAACCAAAACTTTCGGCAATTTAGGAGGACGACAATTTTGGGTGTTTTTCTCTTCTTATACTGCTGGTAGCTGGAGTTATTGGTCTATTGTTTTAGAAGAAGGGAGTAACAATATATATATTGTGGATCAAAGACATAGTAGTAATGCTGCTCCTGCAATAACTGCAGGAATTCAAGTAGATAGCGCCAATGCTGTTATGGTTACCGGTTCTCCATCGTTATCAAATTTGGCAGGAACAGATCCTTCGCCAAATGATAATCATTATTATGAATTTACTTATGGTGCTCAAAATTCTTTAGACGTTAGTTGCGTGGAATTAGTCAATTATCCATACTTACACTTAAATGACGCACCCTACTCATTAGAAGGAGTATTTAGAAATTTGGGTATAGACACCATTAGTAATATGAAAATAAACTACTCTATAAACGGATCAAGTACAGTTTCTGAATATATTACCAATTTAAATATTGGTTCTTACCAAGACGATACTACTTCTTTTACCACACCATGGAATCCTGTAAATGCAGGAACCTACGATATTGCAATATGGGCTGATTCAATAAATGGTGGATCTGACATGGACAATACCAACGATACACTTCATAAAAATCTTCATGTGTTTGATGTATCTACCCAGAGAATTCCATTGCTAGAAACATTTGTAAGTTCCACAAGCCAATATTCAGTAACTGGAAACACAGACTTGCACAATATTCTATCTACTAACCAAAATGATTATACTCTTGTAAAATACCCTATGAGCTGGCCTTCACCCGGCGATCCTTATTATACTCTTGAAGGTAGACAAAGAAGAGTATATTACTCAATAAATACTGTTCCCAGAATTGTTAATAATGGAATTGTCCAACTTAATCCTATTGGCTTTACACAACAGGAATTTGAAGATGCAAAAGATTTGTACTCTTTTATGAATTTATCTGCTGAATATTCAGTTGGAGGGCAGACAATTGATATTTCTGTGAATATTGACCCACTGTGCAATACTTCTGGAATATGGAATAATCTAGTATTACATACAGCAGTTTATGAAAAAACCACCTACAACAATTCATCCGTTAATGGAGAAATTGAATTTTATAATATCATGAAAAAAATGATTCCAGATGCTAATGGAACACCTCTTTCAAATTTATCTGGCCCAAACAACCCAACAACAATTAATTTAACTTACACCTTCAATGGATTATATAATCTACCTCCAGATTCAGACACACCTATTGATCATACAATTGAACATAGTATTGAAGATTTTCAAAACCTTGGTGTTGCTGTTTGGATACAAGACAGAGATACTAAATATGTATTACAGTCTGCAGAAGGTTCTATAGTTACAAGCACCTTCGAATTAGATGAAAAAGAAATAAAAGTATTTCCTAATCCTTCTAGTGAATTTGCAAATATTATTCTACCATTGAATCATAGCGCATCTACAATGGAAATTTATGATGTAATTGGAAATATGATTTATTCTAATAAACTAGCTAAAAGTAAAAACAACTATAAAATAAATTTAGCTGATTTTAGAAGTGGTATATATCAAATAGTAATAAGTTCAAAGGATAAAATAACAACAGAAAAATTAGAAGTTTATAAATAATCCTAATGCTTGCAAAGCATAGCTACTTGCTTTTCGCCAAAAGGAACTTTTTTAAGAGTCTGGAAACCAAACTTATGATGAAAATCTAAGGACTGTTTATTTAAAGGAATAGTATTTACCTCACAACATAATGGATACTCTGAATTATTCGCAATTTTATTAATTTCATTATAAAGCTCAGTACCATACCCTTTTCTTTGAAATTCTTCTGCAAGAGCAACTCTATCGATATATAAAAAGTTCTTAAAATTATTTTTAAAATACTTGTAGTTAAGAGATTTATAATCACTTTTAAAGTCCATTACAAATGCAAATCCAACAAATTTTTCTTTCACAATAACTAAAGCAGCAAACAAGGAATGATTGTAAATATCCCTCACATGTTTTAAATCTTTTAATGAACCTAGGGCAGGAATATTCTTCTGGTTTAGCTCAAAAATAAATTGCAATATTTTTTCTGATAATTTATCTTTTTGGCTGTATATAATTTCAATTCTACAATTCATTTAACAGGTTATTTTTCAATATTAAAATAATTTTTAAGTATATCTTAATAAATTTGCCAACCTTTTTTAATATATAACGTATTTATTATAAAAACTAAAGAAAATGAAAAATATAATAAAATTCTCCATTGTATTAAGTCTTGCATTAATTTTCAACTCCTGTGCAAAAGAGGGATGCACAGATCCCAATGCTTATAATTATAGCTCAGAAGCTGATACAGATGACGGATCTTGTACTTTTCAAGGTTGTACAGACCCTAATGCTGTCAATTATGACTCTTTAGCAACCATAAGCGGTGAATGTATTTATGATCAAGTTGGATCATGGAATTCGGTATCCCAGGAAATTAATATAAATCTAACCATGACTCTTCTTGGATTTCCTTTAATTGACACCTCTTTTACTCAAAGTGTACATCCAGACTCACTTGAACCAAGTGGAATAGATGTTTTTTCCAATGGAAATTTAATAATTCACTACAATAACAATCCATCTGAAGACGGCACTTGGACAAGAACAAATGATATGTTAGAGATGAATTTACAAGACACATCATTGGTATTTAACATAGATTCTGTTAGTGGAACATTATTAAAACTAAGTGCTTCACAGTCTGAATCAAATATAGATCCAACTACTGGTGCTTCAGTAAACTATGATTATGGAATAATATGGGATTTAGGTAGAAATTAATTAAAAAAAATCAAAGTATAAAGCTCTTATTTTAAGAGCTTTTTTTTGGCATTTTTTTAAATAATCTTACTGATTCAATTATAAAATCTTGTGGATAAGATGAAGTATCCACTCCAAACCTACCACCCCAGTCTCCACCAACTGCTTGATTAAGTATTAAATGAAAAGATTTGTCAAATGGCCACTGCTCTATTCTATCATTAGGAGATCTTTTAATACGATTGTATAATTCAGAGTCTACATACCACTCTAAAATAGAATCAGTCCAGTTAATAGCATAAGTATGGAAATTTTGATGGGCTGTATTTATTACGATACTATCTGACTTTTGGGTATTTATCGTGTGGTTATAAGCCTTAGTATGAATTGTACCTAGGATTTTACAAGAATCATAACCTACGTTTTCCATAATATCAATTTCACCGTCTAAAGGCCAATTTAAGGATCTATCTAACGTTGGGAGCATCCAAATTGCAGGCCAAGAACCCTTAGCATTGGGTAACTTTGCTACGACTTCTAAATATCCTTTTTGAAAATCAACTTTGTTTTTTGTGGTGATTTTTGCAGACTTAAAAAGGGAAGAAACTGTATCGTAGAAAGCAGAAATAGTGAGCA
>Ga0228664_1000809_pt1 | contig 17408 bp, 17 predicted proteins | sample 78DmetaG_FD_183029 | JGI IMG/M metagenome (GOLD analysis project Ga0228664, IMG submission 183029) | Seawater microbial communities from Monterey Bay, California, United States - 78D | ecosystem: Environmental > Aquatic > Marine > Coastal | place: USA: California | collected 2016-09-26 | reverse complement strand
CACGTCCCTCGCCCGTCTCGACACCCCAACAGAACCGGGCTCTGCCTTGGTCCTTGCGCACGAGAACCGGCTCATCGCCCAAGCTATTGCCATTCTGGAGCGCAGGCTGTTCGTCGATGGTCCACCGATGTCAGACCCGCAGGTCACCCGCGACTACCTGCGCCTGAAGCTGATACCGGAACCTAGCGAAGTGTTCGTCGCCTTATTTCTGAATGCCAAGCATCAGGTCATCGCCTGTGAAACGCTGTTCCGAGGCACCATCGATGCCGCGCAGATCCATCCCCGTGTGGTGGTTCAGCGGGCGCTGCAGCATAACGCGTCCGCTCTGATCGTCTCGCATCAACACCCCTCGGGCTGCTCAGAACCCTCATCCGCGGATGAGCGCCTGACCCAGCGCCTGAAATGTGCACTGGAGTGCGTCGACGTGCGCCTGCTGGATCACTTCATCATCGGCAAAGGCCAGCCGTATTCGTTCGCGGAGCATGCCCAGCTGTAGTCCTTCGTAGCCGTGCAACGCTTCCTCCCTCACCCACCCAGAGCCGGCCGTCCACGTGGACGCGCCGGCTCGCGATTAAATCGGCGTGCTGCCGTTCCCGTTTGTTTGTCGCTGCACTCCCGACCTGCGCGTCAACTGTCCGCACCGTCCACCTCAGGGTTCTGCGACATGCCAGCCCAACGTCTCTGCCGGCTCCCACTACGGCCGTCCCTCTGTGCCGCAGCGCTGTGCGCCGCGTTGCTCGCGCCACTGATGCAGGCTGCTGAGATTCTGGTCGTGACCGATAGCCGGCATCCGGTGCAAATCGACGGCAACGCTCGGCTGATCGAGCTGGATAAACCAGCCCGTATTGAAGCCGAACTGGGCGCCCATGTGCCGGCCGATCCCTCGAGCGGCGCCGCCCTGGTGCAACAGCGCTTGAACAGCGGCGGCGTCGAACTGCAGCAACGCCTCGGCGCGGCCTACCAGGGGGTAGTGGATGCCTGGAGCCTCGGCGTGACAACGATTCCGGCGGTGATCGTGGATCACCGTTATGTGGTTTATGGCGAGCCGGACGTCGCCAAGGCGGTTGCGCTGATCGAAGCGCACCGGAGGACGCAACCATGACGCGTTCTTCCCGCCTGCGCGCCGGCATCGCCACCATATTGCTGACGACGGGCGCGCCGTCGTTCGCGCTCACCACGGCGACCATCGCCGCCGCGACGCTCTCGCCGGACTGCCTGGCATACCGCGTGGTCGGCATCTGCTTCTGGCTGCGCTGCAGCAGTTTCGGCTGCTCAGTGGAGACCTCGGTCAAGGTGCGCCACTTCGTGCCGGATGCGGTGGTCTCCAGCTATGCCAACACCGGCGCCAATCCCTGGCTGGAGGTGCGGCCGATGAGCCCGCCCAACGCCACGGCGCAGTCCGGCGGCGACGGCACGACCAATCAACATCACGAAAACAACCTGGCCAAGTTCAAGAACGCCGACGTGATCGGCCATCCCGGTGGTTACGTGTTCAGCCAGTTCGCGTCCAGTTTCGGCTACAGCTGCGAAGGCGCCGGCACGGCCTTTATGCCCTACCTACTGAGCACCCTCGACACCCTCGCGTGGCGCTACAACCTCCCCGAGATGCTCTACCCGGAGGCGCTGACGCCCGGCGAACGCGAGATTGGCAGCCGCACCAGCGGCGATCTCTGGGGCAACGTCTACCCGCGCGGCGGCTTTCTGCACCAGAGCGACGACTACCTGGCAGGCGCCGTGGTGGCCCAGCGCGCCGGCGATATCGTCACCCGCCGCGGCCAACTCCACGTCTACCAGCCGCTGCTCGCGAACGCCAAGGACGGCTACTGGCCAGCCGGCGAGTTGCTCGAAAGCGACGCGCAGACGGGCAAATGGCAGGAGCTGACGCCGACACTTACGCGCACCTGCGCGGTGTTCCCGCACAGCGATGCCCGCATACAGGCGCAGCAGGGCGATTACGCCTGGGCGCTGTGGCGACCCTACAGCTGCTGCAAGCGCGAAGGCCAGGTGTTTCTGGGTAGCGTCGATTTCAACTGAGGCAAGCCATGACAATCCGCCCCGCGTCCTCGCCCCGCTCCATTCTGCGCTCCGCCCTGCTGGCAGCCTTGGTACTGGCCTGCGCCAGCGCGTCGGCCCAGACCAGCGTCAATCAGTACGGCGTGCAACACCAGGGCGCGGTGATCGGTGACGACGTGCTGTATTCGATCGGCGGCGGTCGCGCCGTGTCGATGACGCCCGCATCCGCCATGCGCTCGATTGGCGTTGGCGTGGGCTGGAACAGCAACCTGATGTGCGGCGACATGTCGATTTCCACCACCATCCAGAACCAGTTGAACGGCCTGACCAATGGCTTTCAGACCATCATGTCGTCGGTGATTCAGAACGCCACCGCCGCAGTCGCCTCCTTGCCGGCGCTGATCATCCAGCGGGCGGATCCCGGGCTGTACAACCTGCTCACCAACGGCGTGCTGCAAGCCCGTCTGGACTTCGACCGCTCCAAGCTGACCTGCCGCGCCATGGCCGAGAAGATGGCCGACGTGGCCGGCGGCCAGGTCGGCTGGAGCCAGCTCGCCGACGGCATGGTGCTCACCCAAGCCGTCGCCAGTAGCGATGCCGTAGCCGCCATCGAGCAGACCGAAACCAGCCGCGGCAACGACGGCGTGACCTGGGTCGGTGGCCGCAATGCCGGCGGCGCGGGGCAGGACCCGATTCGCGTCATCAGCGACGTGACCCGCGCCGGCTACAACCTGGTCAACGGACGCGCTGTCGAGGACGCCAGCGCAATCGATCCTGTCCAGTGTGGCGGCAACCAGACCTGCCAGGCCTGGAGCTCGCCGGCGAACGCCGCGGCCTGGGCCGTGCGGGTACTGGGCGAGCAGGAACAGCGCACCTGCGAGACCTGCAACAAGACCGTGACCACGCCGGGCGTCGGTCTTACCCCGCTGATCCAGGAAGAGTACGAAAGCAAGCTCGCAGCACTGCAGGCGCTGATCAGCGGCAGCCGCCCCCTGAGCCTCGACAACCTGCAGGCGGCCGGCAGTGCCTCCCTGCCCATCACCCGCGGCGTGATCGAAGCACTGCGCGACGAGCCCGACCAAGACATCTTGGCGCGGCGCCTGGCCTCGGAAATCGCGCTGTCCAGCGTGCTCGAAAAAGCCCTGCTCCTGCAGCGCACGCTGCTGACCGGGCGCAAGGAGCCGAACGTCGCGGCCAATGACCTGGCGCAGAAAGCGGTATCCCAGGAAAGCGACCTGCTCGACCGCGAGATCTACAACCTGAAGACCGAGCTGGAGCTGCGCCGCGAGCTGGCCAGCAATTCGCCCAGCGCCATCATCCAGCGGCACAGCGCACGCTCCGCCGGCTCGCGCGCTGTCTACGAGGGCGACCCGATTCCCGACCGGCTCGATCAATTGCAGCGCCCAGCCCAGACCGGAGGCATGCCGTGAATGGGCTGCGGCTGCGCCGCACGGGCCTGGTGCTGCTGGGCGCCCTCCTCGTCCTGCTGGCCGCCGTCGCCACCAATGTCATCGGCATCCGCCTGGCCGGCGGCATCGACGGTTGGCAAGCCTGGCTGACCGCGCACAGCACGCATTTCCTGGCCTGGCGCCTGTTGCTCTATGCCGGCACCGTCTATGGCTGGCTCTGGATGCGTCGCCGCGTACTGGCACGCGAGCCGGACACCGGCACTCGGCGGCGCCTGCTGCGGGCCGAACTGGCCGCTGTGGTCGCGGTCGCCGCGCTGGAACTCAGTCCTTATCTGCAGGCGGGATGACCGGAGGCTGCGATGACGCTCTATACCACCGATTACTTGGAGTACTACCTGACCCTGGTGAGCTGGGTCGTTCACAACGGCATCTGGGCCGTGCTGATCGCCAGCGGCGCCTTCGCCATCCCGTTCCTGGCTATCGTGCTTCAGGAGTGGCTCAAGGCCCGCGTTGAAGGGGCCGACGAAGGCAACAAAGGCGCGCTGTCGGCCGTGCGCATCGAGAACCGCATCTTTGTCGCCATCGTGGTCATCCTGTTCGCGGGCATGCCGTTTATCGACGTCAGCTTCAACACCCTGCAGTTCGATCGCACCCGCTCGGCGCAATGCCAGGTCAGCGTGCCGCTGCCCTCGGCCACCGGCTGGTCGCAGTCCTTCAGCACCCTCAACAGCCAGTCGGCCAAGGTGCCGGTGTGGTGGGCCTTCATGCACACCGCCTCGCGCGCGCTCACCGGCGCGGCGGTGGCGGCGATCCCCTGCGGCACCGACCTGCGGCAGATGCGCATGGAGGTCGACGCCACGCGCATCGCCGACCCGGTACTGGCTCAGGAGGTGAGCGACTTCACCCATGACTGCTACGGACCGGCACGGGCCAAGCTCTTCATGAATCGTCCGGCGTTGAACGAGGAGCAGATGCACGACGTGACCTGGATCGGTTCGCGTTTCTTCCTCGACACGGCGGGTTACTACGACAGCTACCGCGCCAAGACGCCCCGCGAGGGTTGGCCTTACGACAGCAACCGCGATGCTGGCCTGGCGCAGGTACCCAGCGGCGCGGGTTATCCGACCTGTCGGCAGTGGTGGTCTGACAGCAACGGCTTGCGCACACGCCTGTTGCACCAGGTAGACCCCAGCCTGCTGACCCGCATCGGCGGCTGGGCCAGCTTCCTGTCGCAGGAGCAGGTCAACGACTCGGTGATTCGCGCCATCGCCTCGCCCAGGCAACAGAAGCTCAATCGAGGTGAGGTCTACAGCGACTACGGCGGCCAGATCGAGATGACCGTTCCCAATGTCGCCACACGCGCGGTCGGTGACGTCGGCCTGACCATCGGTTCCATGGCGTTTTTCCCGGCCATGGATGCCATGCGCCAGGCCCTGCCGATGGTGCTGGCTCTACTGAAGATGGCACTGGTGATCTGCATCCCGCTGGTGCTGCTGATCGGCACCTACGACCTCAAGACCGTGGTCACGATCAGCATCGTGCAGTTCGCGCTGTTCTTCGTCGATTTCTGGTTCCAGCTCGCGCGCTGGATCGACTCGACGATCCTGGATGCCCTGTATGGATGGGGCTGGGGAGCGAATCGCCCGCATGCGAACTTCGACCCACTGATCGGGCTCAACAACACCTTCGGGGACATGATCGTCAACTTTGTGATGGCGACGATGTTTATCGTCCTGCCCACGTTTTGGGTAGCCGCCTTGGGATGGGTTGGCGTGCAGACTGGCGGCCTTCTCCAGGGGCTCTCGGATGGAACCCGGCCAGTGAGTCAAGCCGGGGGGAAGGCATCAGGAATGGCGTCAGGAAAACTCAAATAGAAAGCCAACCCGTAACGCAAGGCGTCACTCATCGTCATAACGCGGGTCTGCATAACGCGAATCAGGGGCATCGTTGTACAGGGCCGGATGATAGCCAGGGTTGTTTTTGTGTTCGGCCTGTTCACCAACCGCCCACTCTTCTGACTCATCTTGATCGGATTCACGTGCCATCCAGGCAGCAGCAGTTGCAAATCCGAACAACAGCGCCAGCCAGAACGCGACATACAGCAGCACGCCCAGCACCGCCAGCTTCACGCCCCACAGCAGCGCCGTCGCCGCGCCTGCGGACAGTCCGTGCGCCACCAGCCAGCCGGCGACCTGACGTTCGCGACGAACGAAGCCCCGCCACATCCCGCCGATCCGACGGCCGAAGCGTTCTGCGTTGCTGATGCGGGCTTTCGTGTTCATCGTCGTCACCTGCTACATGTGTTGGCCGGCTACTCCGGTTTGCTCCAATCCTGGTGGCTCGCAGTCACCAATGCGCTCCAGTCATCGGGCGGATTGCCTCGCCCCAGCATCTTCTCGAACACCGCATAGGGATCGGATTGGCTGCCTGCCGAGCGCAGGGTCTGCTCGTCGTTGACCCAGGCGAACACGATCACCTTCGTCCTGGAGTCGTAGCGAAAGAACAGACGAAATCGCCGTCCGATCTTCGCTCGCCGCCAGTGGCGGTAGGCTGGCCCCAGAGTGTTGCCCTGGCGGAACTCGTCGCGCGCGGGATCGCCCGGAACGACGTCCATAATCAACTGGCTCAGCGCCCGAAACAACTTCACGTTGGCATTGGTCTCGAACCCTTGCGGGTCGCTCCGTTCGGCCCGTTCCGCGGCTGCCTGCAGCTTGCGCAACTGCTCGATCACACCCTCGTGAAACAGCAACGCCCAGCCATGCCGTTGCATCACAGCGCCACGTCGCCTTCGATGTCCTCATCGAGACTCACCGCCCGGCACGCGTTCGCCAGCATAGCCCGCGCAAGATCCTCCGGCAGCGCCTGGACATGTCGGCCGGCCCGAATGTCTGCTTCCAGCAGGCCCAGGAAGGCTCCGATCGCCGGGTCTTCGTGCTCGGTGTCCGCTCGGGACACGATGACTTCGCCTCCACGCAGATCAAAGGCCACTTTTGCGCCGGTGTCCACACCCAGCACCTGCCGGATGGGCTTGGGCAGCGTAATCTGGCCCTTGGAGGTCAGCGTGGCGATTTCATGGATCTCAGGCATCGTAGCGCTCCCACTAGCAATGCCTACAAGGTAAGGCTCTTTCCTTACCTCGTCAATCTGGCTGAGCATGGCACCTCCTTCGCTCGAAAAGAAAAGCGCCACCCTAGATTCGCCACAAGTCGCCTTCCCGCCTCAATCCGACTTGAGCCAAGCCGCATTGATTGTGGTTCGCCAGCAGTTGCTGCCCTATACCCAAAGGCTTCCGTAAAGGCCAAAGGGTTGGCAAGGGGCAAGGGAATGGGGCCAAGGGGAAAGGCCCTACCCGAAAAGGCCAAAAGGCCCCTGAACAGCCCGTCATCGGGGTTCGCCATGCTCTCGCTGCTCCAGCGCAAAAGGGGTTCACCGACCACCGGCGTGCCGCCAACTCCAGCCATCGAACCCGCCCCGGGCCTGACGCCGCCACAGTCGGCGTCCTCGCTGCTGGCCACACCCCGCCGGCAACGCCTGCTGGAACACATCTGGCAGCGCACCTCGCTGTCACGCCAGCAGTTCACCGCGCTGTACCTCGCACCGCTGGAACGCTACGCCGAGCTGGTCCAACTATTCCCCGCCTCCGAGAGCCACCACCACGCCTACCCCGGCGGCATGCTGGATCACGGCCTGGAAATCGTCGCCTATGCACTCAAGCTGCGGCAGTCATACCTGCTGCCCACCGGCACCACGCCGGAGGATCAGGTCATCCAGGCGGAAGCCTGGACCGCCGCCATCGCCTACGCCGCACTGCTGCATGACATCGGCAAGGTAGCCATCGACCTTCATGTCGAGTATGCCGACGGCAGCCAATGGCATCCCTGGCACGGCCCGCTGACCCAGCCCTACCGATTCCGTTACCGCCAGAACCGCGAATACCGCCTGCACAGCGCCGCAACGGGCCTGCTCTACCGACAGGTGCTCGATGACAAGATTCTCGACTGGCTCAACACCTATCCCCAGCTCTGGTCCGCGCTGCTGTATGTCCTGGCCGGCCAGTACGAGCACGCCGGCACGTTGGGCGAGCTGGTGATTCAGGCCGACCGCGCTTCGGCTGCCCAAGCTCTGGGCGGCGATCCGGCACGGGCCATGGCGGCACCGAAACACGCCCTGCAGCGCAAGCTGCTCGAGGGCCTGCGCTACCTTTTGAAAGAAGAATTGAAGCTCAACCAACCTGGGGCTTCGGATGGTTGGCTGACCGAGGATACGCTGTGGCTGGTCAGCAAAACGGTCTCGGACAAGCTGCGCGCCCACCTGCTGGCGCAGGGAATCGACGGCATCCCCGCCAACAACACCGCCGTGTTCAATGTGCTGCAGGATCACGGCATGCTCCAGCCTACGCTGGATGGCAAGGCAGTCTGGCGAGCCGCCGTCACAAGCGGCACCGGCTGGTCGCACAAATTCACGTTGCTGCGACTGGCCCCAGCCCTGATCTGGGAAGGAGGCGATCGGCCAGAGCCGTTCACTGGCACCGTCGTGATAGAGGTCGAGCCAAGCGACGCACCCGCGGAACCATCCACCGATAGTGGTGTTAGCTCACCGGCGGCGAGCGCTACACCTGCACTGCCTGCAGCGCCCGCTGCCGACGGCATCGACGACCTACTGGCATTGCTCGGCCCCGACGATACCGAGGTGACCACGCAGAAGCTGGCGGTTGAGCCGTCACCAGCAATCGCCCTCGATGAGCCGTCCGCGCCTGCCTATACGGACGATTCAAAACCACTGCCCGCCTCCGCGCATCTACCTAGCTTGAACAACGAAAACTCGCGGGAACCACCTTCCGGCGAACACTTCATGGCCTGGCTGCAGCAGCACATACAGAGCCGCAAACTCATCATCAATGACGCCAAGGCCCTGATACATACCGTGGCTGACACCGCCTTTCTGGTCAGCCCAGGCGTTTTCCAGCGCTATGCACAAGAACACCCGCAAACTGCCGTGCTCGCCAAACAGGATCAGATCGCCGATTGGCAGTGGGTGCAAAAGCGCTTTGAAAAATTGCAACTGCACCGCAAGCAAGACAACGGTCTAAACATCTGGACGTGTGGGGTAACAGGGCCACGTAAGTCGCGGCGGCTACATGGCTATCTACTGAAGGAGCCATGGCACTTGTTCGGGGATGTACCATCCAACAACCCGTACTTACAGCTTCGCTGTTGATGGATGATTGCATTTCTATTGGTCACATTAGAGTTCATGTGCAGCATTACCCGCTGCGGATAATCCCGGCGCCTGTTCCACTGTCATTGATGCAGGAGCATATGGTGCGCTTGTGAACGCGAAGAGATCATCAAGATCTGGTGGCGTGGAAGCCCGGCGCGGAGCCCCCGCCCCATTTACTCCTCCTCCACACCCACCCCGTGCAGATTTACAAACCTCATTCGACACCCATGCAACTGGGGACGATCTTGTGCCCTTCGAGATCGCTTAGTGCGCCAGTTAAAGCTGGCGAAGGATAGTCGATGAAAGTTCGATACTGGTAAGAAATGGCGAATCAACCAGACCCCGAGTCATGCATGTTGCACCGCGAGGTGCAGGGTGAAGCGTTGACAGGGGAAACCGATGGGCCAGCCATTGAGCCGCGAAATCACAAGTTCGGGATGCCGATGCTGTTAAGCGAAGCAGAAGGCAACACGGAGCATGGCGTTTTACGCCAGTCATGCACTGATCCCGCGCGGTCGGAGACCCTGTGCACGTCGGGAAGTCCTTCGCACAGAAACTGGGAGATCTCAGCGGCGCCCGGTGCGCAACCACCGGGCGGAGCAGGAAAGGCCAAAAGCTGTAACCCTGCTGTCTACGCCGCCGAGAAGTCGGATACGTCCGTAGTACCTGAGAAGCCATCGAACAAAGGGCCTGCCCCGGCGGAGGTGGTGGAGGAAAGGGACGTAGCCAAGGGAAACACCAACAAGCCTCCCGCGCCCCGGACACTGAGCCGGATCAGTTGCGCGTCGATGGGACTTGAAGGTGTACGTGAAGCAGCCCGAAGGAACAAGGGCATGCAGTTCACGGCTTTGCTGCACCACATCACACCGCAGTTACTGGCGCAGAGTTTCTATGCCCTACGCCGCGATGCAGCGGTAGGCGTGGACGGCTTGTCGTGGCGGGAATACAAGGAAGGTCTTCTCCAGCGGGTAACCGATTTGCACGCAAGGCTCCACAGCGGAGCTTATCGGGCAACACCATCGCGACGGGTCTACATTCCCAAAGCCGATGGCAGGCAGCGCCCACTGGGCATTGCCTCCCTGGAGGACAAAATCGTACAGCAGGCAGTCGTTACTGTTCTGAATGCGATTTATGAAGAAGACTTTCTGGGTTTCTCGTATGGGTTTCGGCCGGGACGTAGCCAGCACGATGCGCTGGATGCGCTGACAGTCGCGCTCAAGGGTCAGAAGGTGAACTGGATATTGGATGCGGATATCACGTCGTTCTTCGATGAGATCGACCATGAATGGATGCTGATGTTTCTGGGTCACCGGATTGCAGACCGGCGCCTGCTCGGGCTTATCTGCAAATGGCTTCAGGCGGGTGCTATGGAAGATGGCCGTAGGGTTGCTGCGACCAAGGGGACGCCTCAAGGCGCAGTGATATCGCCATTGCTGGCGAATATCTATCTTCACTACGTGCTGGATCTGTGGGCAAGGCAGTGGCGCCAGCGGCATGCCCGTGGCGATGTAATTATTGTGCGTTATGCGGACGACAGCGTGGTGGGTTTCAGGACGAAAGTGCAGGCTCAGCAATTTCTGGTGCAGTTGCAGGAACGCTTGGCCAGGTTCGGTTTATCACTCAACGCATCGAAGACACGGCTGATTGAGTTTGGTCGTTTTGCTGCGAGAAATCGTAGGAAGCGGGGCTTGGGTAAACCGGAAACGTTTGACTTTCTGGGCTTCACACATTGTTGCAGCACCAACAGAAGCGGTGGTTTTCAAGTACTGCGACTGACGGTCAAGAAGCGAATGCGTGCAACGCTACTGACCATTCGGGATGAGCTGAAACGTCGACGTCATGAACCCATCCGGGTTCAAGGGCAATGGCTCACTCGAGTGGTGAGTGGTTACCTCAATTACCACGCGGTGCCGGGAAACCTGATACGTCTTGGTGGTTTTCGTTCGGCGGTCTGCCGCCTATGGCGGCAAGCTCTCAAGCGACGCAGCCAGCGTAACCGGCTCCAGTGGTCACGCTTTGGTCGTCTCGCAGACATCTACATACCGAAGCCCAGAAATGCACATCCCTATCCGGAGGAACGCTTCGCGTCACGAACCTGAGGCAGGAGCCGTATGCGGTAGTTCCGCACGTACGGATCTGTGCGGGGGGCGGCAGGTAACTGCCGTCCCTACCGCGACCATACGCCGCATAGACATTGGGCCCATAATCACGGAGTCCAGGGGCACCGGCATCGGTTCCTCCAGTCAGCAGGGCCAGCCTATGGGACTCATTCACCGCGGCACGACTAGGTGCCACAAAACCTATAGTCACGCCATTACCGACTGTAGCGGCCTTGCCATCGACAGGCGTCAACACGACGAGACGAGCCCCAGCGCCACTCCAGCCGAGGCATTGTCCTTATTGGCTAGATTGCCGTATCCCAGCGCGGGCAATGCTGCATTGTAGAAAGCACGTGCCTTTTCCAGGTCATTGGTACCCAGCGTGACATGAGTGAACATGGCTATTCGACTCCCCTGGTGGTGTTGCAATGTTGTCACCGGCGGCCGGCACCGATGGATCACCAGTACAGCTAATGGTGTCTGCATGCGCATGGCACGCCTTATCCCTGCACACTGTCGTCCATGGCGTGCGCCTCGCTGTCCAGGGTGCGCATGGCTTTCGCCAGATAGAGCGCTACCGCATTCGGAGCCCAATTACCGGAAGGATCAAGTAGGTGCGGGCGCACGAAGCGATAGTTTCTGAGTGGGACTTTCAGCGTCTCGGTACCATTTCGCTCGGCCAACTCGGTAAAGCTCCGCTCTATGTCGGTATCCAGTGCGATGAGCACCCGCTCGTCAAGAATCCAGATATCACCGCCGAAATTAGGAAAGGATGCCATCTGGTAGGACAGCAGCATCCGCCCAATATCGTGGCTGAGCCCATGCAGCCTGCTCTGCCTCTGCGCTACCTCGGGTGCCACGTCATAGCGGTCACTCAGCAATTTCTCCAGACGGAAATGGGCCTCGATGACACCAGGCAACCAGCGCGTGTAGGCGGGCCACACCGAGCGTGAATTGGCGGTGCTCTGCGGCAGTTGCTCAAGTTGCGCAACCGCATCGCCGAGCAGGCGGACCTGTTCGGCGAGCGCGGCATCGCCAGCTTGCGCGGACAACTCGCGCAGCCGATTCAGGTTGTAGGCGAAGGCCTCTAGATTCTCGGCTTCATAGGGAATGCCGTTGAGGTTGTAGTAGAGCAGCGCACTGACCGTCGTCATTGTCGCCAGCGTACGCGTTTCCTGGAGTTCCTGTCGGCTCAGCGCAGCTAACGCTTCTCCCCTGGCACAAGCCAGTAGCGTCAGGATCAACAGGTAGTCCAGCAAGCGGCTTTTCTTATTTTTTTGGTGTGCCAAAACACTCTCCTCCTACAGGCTCTGTCCGTACCCGTCCCATGACCGACGACTCAAGCCCTCACACGGGTATAACGGCAAGGCGGCCAAATTGCCCTGGACGTCAACTGAAGTCTCCATCGGTCAATACCGATTGATCACGCCACTGCTCGATCTCCAGGCTTATGGCCTCTAGCTTGCCGGTCGCCACCTGCAGGGCGTCGGAGCCGGCCAGATAGCGCAGCGGCGGCTTTTCTTTAGCGGCCAAACGCACCAGCATCGCCCCCAGCCTGGCGGGATCACCTAGCTGCTTGTGGTTATTGGCTTCCGAGAAGGCCTTGATCTTCTTGCTGAACTCCGCGTAATCCTCCAGCCCCCTGCCGCCCACAGCGGCCGAGCTGACGTCGAGGAAATCGGTGCGGAACGCCCCCGGCTCGACGATGGTGACGTGAATGCCGAACTGCGCCACCTCCTGCGCGAGCGACTCTGAGAAGCCTTCCACGGCGAACTTCGCCGAGCAGTACAACGCGGCGCCGCCCATGCCGGCCACACCAGCGATCGACGAGACATTGAAGATATGCCCAGCCCGCTGCCGGCGCATCACCGGCAGTACCGCGCGGCACACATGGAACAGGCCGAATACGTTGGTTGCGAACTGCCGCTCGGCCGCCTCAGCATCGTTCTCCTCGAAGGGTCCCAGTTGTCCATAGCCCGCGTTGTTCACGACAACGTCGATGCGCCCGAAACGCCGCACCGCAGCCTCAACCGCCGCGAACGCTTGGCTTTCCACGGTGACGTCCAGTTGCAGCGACAGCACGCGATCGCCATACGGCACGAACAACCGCTCGAGGCGGGGCAGGTCACGTCCTGTCGCGACAACGCTGTCGCCGGCCACCAACGCTGCTTTGACGATTTCCGCACCGATGCCACGGGAAGCCCCCGTAACGAACCATGTCCTGCTCATTGTTGTTCTCCGGGTTCGATGGATCGCGAAATGTGCCGCCATCCACTCCAAGGCTGATGGATGCGCACAAATTATATGAACAATCTCTTTGTTTGTGTTCAAATAATATTCGAAACCCTGGCAAAGAAATCGATGCCAGCGCCCTTCAAGCCCCCCGAGGAGTACGCCGTGCTGATCGATATCCATGCCCATCTCGTGACGAAGGGAATGCTTAACCGCCATGAGTTCTGGGGCCCATTCATGAAGACCAGCGGCTTCACCGTCGGCCACCTCTCCCTAGGCACCAAGCAACCGTCCAAGGCACAGAACGACGCAGAGGCCGAGGTCAATCTACTGGCCCGCATGACCCACGAAAGCCGTCGCCGGCTGATGGCCGAACGTGGTGTGGACAAGCTGGTCGTTTCCGCGCCCTCGCACGCTTTCATGTACTGGGCCGGAGAGTTCGGAACCGAGTACGCGCGCATCTGCAACGATGAGATGTCCGCCTATTGCCGCCAGGATTCGCAGCACTTCGACTTCTGGTGCCATGCCAACCTGGCTGAGCCGGAAGCGGCGGCGAGGGAAATCGAACGCGCCGTCAAGCACTTGGGTGCCAAGGGCGTCTGCGTCGGCGGCACCAATTTCAATGGCATCGAGACACACGACGAACGCCTGTTCCCGGTCTGGGAGAAAATCGAGCAATTGGACGTGCCGATCATGGTGCACGGCTTCAACCAGTCCATTTACTGGGGTGAAAAGCATACCGACGACAAATTCGAGACTACCTCGATCATCGGCGACTGCGTCGATGAGACGCTGTTCTTCTGGTACCTGATCTGCGGTGGCGCACTGGACAGGTTCCCCAGACTCAAGGCGTACATCACCCATGCCGGCGGCATGGCAGTATTCCAGCTCGGCAGCCTGAGCGAACTGAACCAGGCCATGGCGCCGGATGCGCGCAACCGCAAGCCGCTGATGGACTACCTGAACAACTTCTACTTCGACCTGGACGTGCACGCGCCTGGCCTGCGCCGTGGCGTGGTGGAAGTGGTCGGAGTGGATCGACTGGTCTACGGCACCAATTTCGGCGGTGCCTATGCCCATGGCGACCTCACCGAGAACCTGGGTCTGAGCGATGAAGACCGGGAGAAGATCCGCAGTGGCAACGCGATCCGGCTGCTCAAACTGGACGCCCCCGCCGCTCTCTGATCAGCGGGTTATGGGCTCAGGTATCGGATCGCCTGAGCCCATCGGTAGTCCTCGCGTCCCTGCGCGGCATCGGCGCCAGGCCCTGTACCACGGCGATGCCGAACAGGATCAGGCCACCACCCATGGCATGATAGCCGTGCAGTTCCTCTCCCAGCAGCAGCAACGCCAGCAAACCGGTAAACAGCGGCGTGAGATTCATGAATACGGCGATCCTCTCGGCTCCAACCATCCCCAGCGCATGGTTCCAGAGCCCAGGTGCCAGCGCCGAGGCAAATAGGCCAGCATAAACCACCAGCGGCAGGTTCTGCGCCGTCAGTTGCACCGAAGGACACAACAGGAACGCCGGCAGCAGCACCACCAGCCCGCAGAACACCTGTACATAGAGCGACTCCCAGGTCGCTATCGGCAGTTGCCAGCGCTTGAGCAGCAGGCAGTAGACCGCGTAAGACAACGACGCCATGAGCATGAGGAATTCACCCAGGCCCATCCCTTCCAGCCACAACCGGCTTGGCTGCCCGGCGCTGATCAGCAGGGCCAGACCGAAGAAAGAGAGCAGGCAGCCCAACCAGACGGAGCGGCTCGGCCGTACACCCATCAACGGCAACGCCAGCAGGGTTGTCAGCAGCGGCATGGTACCGAGGATCAGCCCCATTGACGTGGCGGAGACCGTATGCGCGGCAAAATACGCCAGCGACTGGTACAGCGCCATGCCCAGTACACCAAGGACACATAGCTGCCAGAAATGCCGACGGATCAGACATCTCTGCTTCCAGACTTTGGGCAGCAACCAGGGGCTGAGCACGAACAAGGCCAGCAACCATCGGTAGAAAGAAATGGCGGCGGGCTCGATGGCACCAACGGCCAGACGATTGACCACGGTGCTACCCGCCCAGATCAACGCGGACAGCATGGGGAGTAGATAGATCAAGGGGCCACCGCCGCATGGGGAGGTATCGACGCCCCGCGGCAATGTTCAGGACCCAGGACGCTGGTAGTGACCGACCGCCACCGCATAACCGCCGACCTTACGGATCAGCGTATGTTTTTGCTCAACCCGATTGTTGGCTGGATTGCGCCACTGATAGTGAACCTCTCCTTCGCCCCTGTTCTTCAATACCTCAAGCATCCGCATACCGATTGGCTGTTTGTCGACCGCAAGCAGTGAACGGAAGTCCGTGCCCACCAGGCGTAGGTTGTAACCATGAGCGACGAACTTCTCGCTGCTCAGATCAACGACGAAGACATACAGGTCGTCCCGCACGAACTCGGGACTCAGGCCATTGATACGCCCGATAGCCTCGGCAGGAGCAGCAGCAACAGCAGCAGTGGCATGCTCCAGCAGGGCCAGGGCTTCGATCTTGCTTGAGCGCGGCATGTAGTAGCCAACAGCGAAAATTCGCTCACCGACACGCTGGAAGAACACCCGTTTACGTTGTGTCTTGCCGTCGGCCCAGTTCATCCAGCGATATTCGGCGCTATGGATTTCACCCGTTTCCGGCAATGACAGGGCCTCCTTGAAGGATCTGTTCAGCTCATCGCCAAGGACGCTACTGACATCGCGCCCAACCAGATTGGCCGAAGGCCCGCCGCTGGCCAGCATGACGCCGCTGGTATCTACTACATAGACGTAGAGTTCGCCATCAATGAATGCCCCCTGGCGACTGAAGGCTGCAAAAGCGCTTTCACCGTTTGCTTTGTAGTAAGTCACGGCCTTGTCCAACAGCCGGGAGGCGCGCTCGGTGTCATGTTCGTACTCGACTCCTGTCTGAGCGAAAACACTCAGGGAAAACAGGGTACATAGTGCCAACAGAAAGCCTCTAAAATTACACATACCCTGCCTCCTGATATCCGCGACTCACGACCGACAACGCTCACAGGTTGCGGCTAATGATTTCCTTCATGATCTCCGAAGTCCCGCCATAGATGCGGGCAACCCGCGCGTCCACCCAGGCACGGCTGATCTTGTACTCGCTCATGAAACCGTAGCCGCCATGCAGCTGGAGGAACTCGTCGAGCAGCTTGCCCTGCATCTCTGAGCCGAGCAGCTTGGCCATGGCAGCAACGTCCGCCGGCAGTTCGCCGCGCATCACCTTGGCCAGGCAATCGTCGACGAACACGCGCAGCATGGTCGCCTGTGCCTTGGCCTCGGCAAGCTTGAAGCGGGTGTTCTGGAAATCCAGCACCGGTTTGCCGAACACCTTTCGCTCGCGAGTGTACTCAATGGTTTCTTCGAGCAGAGTATGGATCGACTGCGCCGCACGGATGGCGATGATCAGGCGCTCCCAGGCCAACTGGTGAGTCAGGTACTTGAAGCCCTGCCCCTCCTCGCCCAGTCGGTTGCTGGCCGGCACCCGAACCTCGTCGAAGAACAGCTCTGCGGTGTCCTGCCCCTTGAGGCCGATCTTCTCCAGTAGCCGCCCCTTCGAGAAACCTTTTCGCTCCTCTTCGATGCAGATCAGCGTCAGTTCCTTGGCCGCCGGGTCGAGCTTAGTGGCGGTGACCATCAGCCCGGCGTTGCCGCCATTGGTGATGAAGGTCTTCTGCCCGGAAACGATGTAGTCATCACCATCGCGGCGCGCCAGGGTGCGCATCGAACGCAGGTCACTGCCGATACCCGGCTCGCTCATGGCAATCACACCGATCAGCTCGCCACTGACCATGCGCGGCAGCCACTTCTGCTTCTGCTCCTCGGAGCCATAGGCGACTATGTAGGGCGCAACGATCTCCGAGTGAGTGGTGAAACCCACGGCGGTGGCGTTGGCCCGCGCTAGTTCCTCGATCATTACCGCGGAGTGGCCGAAATCGCCTCCGGAACCACCATATTCCTCCGGCACCGTGGAGCATAGCAGGCCCAGCTCGCCAGCCTTCAGCCAGACTTCCTTGGGCACAATGCCGTTCTTTTCCCATTCATGCAGGTGGGGCACGACCTCACGGTCGACAAAACGTCGCGCTAGCTCGCGGAACATGTTGTGGTCTTCACGGAAAACGCTACGCATTGCAGTCACTCCAATTCAGTCGGTTTCTCAACGATCCAGATAGTCCGGCTTGCGCTTGTCCATGAAAGCGGCAACCGCTTCCTGATGGTCTTCCGTGTGATGGGCCAGGGACTGGTAGGCTGCGGACAGCTCCAGCAGCGAATCGAGGCGCATGTGCTGGCCTTCACGCAGCAGGCGTTTGCACAGGCGCAGGGCATGGCCCGGATTACTCGCTATACGCTGCGCCAGGGAGTGTGCCTCGGACTGCAGGGTTT
>Ga0228664_1000799_pt1 | contig 17600 bp, 15 predicted proteins | sample 78DmetaG_FD_183029 | JGI IMG/M metagenome (GOLD analysis project Ga0228664, IMG submission 183029) | Seawater microbial communities from Monterey Bay, California, United States - 78D | ecosystem: Environmental > Aquatic > Marine > Coastal | place: USA: California | collected 2016-09-26 | reverse complement strand
TATTAATAAGATTCAAAATACTTTCATGTAAGAGTGAAATATCTTCAATGCGATATTCTTGATATGGTTCCAAATCTTTATATACTGGAAATGTTTGAACATTCAATGTTTCTTCTGGTATATGTTCTTTACAAAACTTGATAATAATATTATGTAATTTATAGTAATCACAATACATACGATTATTTAAAATAGCTCTTACTTTCTTAACATGTTCAAATTCCATTGCAAATATCTTATATTGATAATAAAACGAATCCAAGCAAAATAAAAAAATATGTTTATTGTTATCTTTTATTAATTCACCGTGCAATTGTTTTAATTGATTCAACTTAGACGTAACATTATTTTTTGTAAGACCTATTTCCTTTTTTATAGATATAATATTCTTAAAACTATTTTTTAATTTGTCATTTTGAAATATATATGTGTTAGACATGATTGTTGATATAAAATACGGATATATAATTTAACTGTAAAAAACACATTAATACAATAATTAACTTACTTTTTTTTAAATACGCACTAAATAAAACACGATGTTTGGTTGTAAATTTCTCTTTCTAATTCTTCATATTCTTTGACTAAATTCAGCTTATCATCTTCGGTGAATGCAGACACTTTATTTATAACTTCGTGTGTAAATGACGCGATAACTGGCGTAATTGGTGTCCACATAGAAAGTGCAGTATTAAGTAGGTTGGAATCTGTGGTTGGGAATGTTTCATCATCAACTTTTATAGGGTTTTTGTTTGGTACATTTTCTTTGTTACGTTGTTCGCGTGGGATATATTGCTTGATTTCCCAATATTGACCAGCTTCTTCATCATATACCAAATGACTTTCTTTATTTTTATTTAATTCATATTGGAGAGCGTTAGATTGAGGAGTATTATAGGGATCTATTTTTAAAAATGCAAAATAATAAGGATTTTTGTTTTCATTTATTTTATAAATCATGTCTAATTCGGTCACATAACCAATTCCCATATTTTTGAATGCTTCATATACTGTCTTTTTGTTTACAGAACATAACATTCGTGGGATATAAATAGAAAGTGACATTGTGTATCGTAAATTTGTTGGTGTATCAACTTGTTAACATAAATAATACAATACATTTTAATCAATTTTTTACATTATTTATTAATAAAATGTAATAAATATAAAATTAATATTATAGTATAGAATAATTAATGGAAGATGATAATAACACACCAAGCGATATAGAAATATACAATGGGGGAAAATAAATACTTAATGGGTTCTTCATTATTATACTTGATACCAGGGATGCACGCAGTTTACCGAACAAAATACCTATTATCGTCTATTTTGATGGTCGGTCCATTGGTTTCATACAAATATTGGTCAAACCCGTGCAACAATATGTGGAGGACTGCCGATATAATTTGTGCAAATATTGGAATGGGATTATTTATAGGAAATACTGCGTGGAATATACAGGTTCCATTTTACAAATATACTATCGGTTCATTGTATGCAACTGGAGCAACCTGTTATATATATGGAACTCTAATACATAAACAACGTAACAAATCTTGGTATTTATATCACGGTGCTATGCATGCAATGATGTGGCTTGGACATTCATTAAATGTTTGTGCGAGACAGTAAATATCACATAAAAATTTATTTTTTCACCATCTGAATTAATAATTATAATAACAAATATAAAATTGATATTATAGTATAGAATAATTAATGAATCAAAATATAGATTTCATGATGCCATTACGAAACGCCTATTACCAACTTAACACCCACCCTATTATTCCAGTAAACCCAACTGGTGAACCCGATGATACATTTGGAGTATTAACACTTGACTTAAATGAAGTGAGTATTACAACCCGTCCTGTATTTATATTATTTACAGTAGATACTACTGGATCTATGGGAGAATACGTTAATGGGTATACTACCAAAATGCAATATGCAACACAAACCCTAAAAAGTATAGTAAAATATCTATCCACACAAGAAGCTGATATTTATATACAAGTAAATACATTTAATACTGAAGTACATGAATTAATCCCTCATATGAAAGTAACACCACAATCTGTAGAAGAAATGTTAACCCTTTTACGTACAATTGATGCAGACAGAACTACCAATATTGAAGCAGCATTGAAATCGGCAAGTACATGTATAAATGAATATGCAGAAATGAATCCAACACACTCATGTGTACATATATTTATGACAGATGGCGAACCGACTGATGGTGCAAGTACATCAACTGAACTCATTCATTGTATAACAGGTGATTACTTGTCAATAAATATTGGTTTTGGAATGGATCATAATGCAAAATTACTATGTGAAATAAGCAATTTACAAAATAGTGAATATCATTTCATTGATAATATAGAAAAATCACATCTTGTCTACGGCGAATCCCTACATAAGGTATTATACCCTTGTCTCCATAATGTTAATATTCATATTGATAATGGTTTTATATATAACTGGCTTACTAATGAATGGACAACATCCATTCATGAAAATACACTTATTGGTGACATGAATAAATCTTATCATATTAAAACTAATACACCAAGTTCCATGTATGCAAAGGTAACTGGTTACTATGATAATGAAGATAATACAGATATGCTGTATTTGGAAGAAGCAGTAAACAAGCTTCCTGAACTATTGGATGACAATGGAAGCATAATACACGATAATACTATTATTAATTATGCATTCCGTCATTGTGTATTGGAGGTGTTATTTGTAGCGACCCATACTGATAAACATGCCAATACTGAGGTAATAGAGATAATCAAAACCCGAATCCGTGATTTGTTTCGTATAATACGTACATATAGAGAGGAAAATGACCTATCTAATGATAAAATGATCAAACAACTTATGAATGATTTATACCTTTCCTATTGGAACATAGGTGATATGGAAGGAGAAATATATGTACTCGGTAGACATTGTTCACAAGGTAATCAACAAGCTTATACGCCAGGTAATCAAATTGTTCATGGTATTATTGGGGATGATATTGATATACCCCCAAGACCAATATTGCGTCGCGCAAATCAGTATAACTCACCAAATATATGGAATTCCAGTTCCAGTAATATATTCGGGTTAACTGAACAATTAGATATAGATATGTTGTCAATAATGAATGATGATATGGAAAGCGAACACTCTTGTTATAGTACACCCGCTATTCGTAATACAACCCGTTCTATTTTAATACCAGATGAAGACGATTAAATGTATCCATAATAAATTAGTATAGCATAAAAAGTATTTAAATAACATATTTTATATATATAAAATGTCAGCTGAAGATACCAAAGTTCCGTCAAATTTCCGCGTATTAGTTAGTGATTTTACTCGTGATTTATCAGTTGCATTTCCAGAGTATTCCTATATGTGGGATAAATGGGGAAATGAAGATACTACCGATGAAGATTTAGAAAAATTATTTGATTTTTGTTCCAAAGTGTATCCTGCACGCTTTTTTGATATTTTATATCAAAACGAAGAAATTTTTGTAGAAGGTAGTGACCAAGATGTATATTTTTTTCCTAACATGAGTTTTCGTTTGATTTTTAATAGCGAAGGGTTGAGTGAAAATAGTAAGAAAATTATTTGGAAATATTTACAACTGATGTTATTTACAATAGTAGGCTCAATGGATGATAAAAATGAGTTTGGAGATACTGCAAATTTATTTGCAGGAATAAACGAAAATGAACTACAAACAAAGTTGAATGAAACCATGAAGAATTTAGCTGGATTTTTTGAAAAAATCCCAACACCCGATTCTTCTACGAATGAAGGTGAGAAACAAGAATCTAATGAAGGTGAGAAACAAGAATCTAATGCAGGTGAGAAACAAGAAGGTGGTGATCCATTTGCAAATATATTCAAACAGATGCCCAATATAAAAGGTATGCCTGATATCAGCAATTTACAAGATACATTAAAAACACTATTTGATGGTAAGATTGGAGCATTAGCAAAAGAAATGGCAGAAGAAATTGCAGATGATTTTAAGGATGTTTTGGGAAATAATATGGATAATACAGCCAATCCTCAAGATGTAATAAAACAGTTGATGAAAAACCCAGCAAAAATATCAAAATTAATAAAAACAGTTAGTTCAAAACTTGATAACAAAATGAAGGACGGGTCCATTTCCAAAGACGAAATTATGAAAGAAGCGGGTGATATGATGAGTCAAATGAAACAAATGGGTGGTATGGACAATATGAAAGAAATGTTTGAAACGATGTCAAAGAGTATGGGATTAGGTAAAGGCGCAAAATTTGATAAAAATAAGATGAATCAAATGCTACAACGCGAAGAAAATAAAAACAAAATGAAAGAACGAGCAGACCAACGTAGAGAAAAAACAAAAAAAGAAAAGGCAGCCGAATTCCATAAAGCAATGGAGCGACGTAGGGAACAAATCGCATTACAACAACAATATTTATCTGCCACTGATGACCCTAATCATTTGGTATTTAAATTAGATGGAGAAGAAAATCAAGATAAGTCATTTATTCATCCAGATATAGAAAAATTGATAGAAGAGGAAGAGGCAGAAAAAGCTGCCAAAGAAGAATCTAAACAGAATAAGAAAAAGAAGAAAAAGAAGAAGGCATAAATTATACATCTTTTCTCTCATAGTACTATATAATAATAATGAGCGTATTTGATTTCATTGATGCCCGCTTTTTTGTATTAAGTTTAATCATTGGATTATTCGCAGTATATATATCTATGCCTGATTTAAGAACAATTTATGTATATCCTACTCCCGAAAATGTTAGTTTATTACAATATAAAGACAAAACTGGTACCTGTTTTTCTTTTTCACAGGAAGAAGTAACTTGTCCTACTGACCCAAATGATATATCAAAAGTACCAGTACAACAATAAGTAACCTATTTTACAGTATATATTTTCCACATGTATAATATATACTATGAACTTTAAACGATTACTATATACAGATTTAGGTCGCATATTTATTTCTATCATATTGGGTTTAGGTGTGGCTACATTATTTCGCAAGGTCTGCACAGATAAGAGCTGTATACGTTTTAATGGACCCATTATTAGTGATTTAGAAGATAAAATATATAAACATGGAGAAAAATGCTATAAATATAGTACTCGTACTGATAAATGTGATACTACAAAAAGACAAATTGATTTAATGGACAAAGACGCAAAAGAAAATTAAAACTATTATTTCTTTAGCAAAACATTGTTTATTATATTCGTTAAACTATACAATATTTGGTATAATTATTATTGTATAGTTTATGGAAAATACTACTCGCATTGCCGATTTACCAGCTGATGCAGGTGCAAGACAAGCAACTACTGCTTATGCCAGTAATATACCACCTACTACCATAAGTATATCCAATTCAAAACAAAGTAAAATGGACGGTGAAACCCCAACAAACTATACTCCCATTAATGTACATCCAAATCCATACGGTGTGTCGGGAAATAACCCTATTATGGAAGCTCCATCTCAATCACAAGATATGCAACAACAACAATTCTCTATGCAACATCCTGGACAACAGCAGCAATCCATGGAAGCATTGCAGAATATGGAACATCAACGCTTACCGTCACGTGATATACCTACAAATACTATTCAATACTCAAATGACTCAGGTGTTCAACCTAATTATATACCAAAGCATGATGTTGAACGTGATTATGTCAAAGACCATTATGATACTACCGAAAAAAACTTAAAAGAATACGAACAAAAACAGCGACAATATAATCATTGGGATTCTATATTCAATGATATCCAGGTGCCTATATTCATAGCCATTTTGTTTTTCTTTTTCCAACTTCCTATTGTAAATACTATGATATTTAAAAAATTCGCATTTTTATCGTTACATCATGATGATGGTAACTTTAATATGATGGGTCTCATATTTAAAAGTTGTATGTTTGGATCATTATATTATTCTGTATACAAAACTACAACATTTATTAGTGAATTATAACATTTTAATATTTAAAAAATTGATATATATATAATTCTATAATTATATATAACTAAGAATGAACAAATCTGTTAATAAGGTTGTTAACAATATCCATACCGAAAAAATACATATTCCCAAACCTATTTTGAAATGGGTTGGGGGTAAAACCCAAATAATAGATACACTGATTGCTGATTTTCCTGTTGAAATCAATAATTATCGTGAAACATTTTTAGGAGGAGGTAGTGTATTATTAGCATTATTAACGTATGTAAAAAATGGAATTATAAAAATACATGGTAATATACACGCGTATGATTTGAATGAACCATTAATTTATATCTACAAAAATATACAAAATAATCATAATGAATTATACGAGCAATTGCAAAACATTATAAAAGAATTTAATAAATGTGGTAATGGTGAACTAAACCGAAAACCAGCTAACATTGAAGAAGCAACAGATTTGAAAGAAAATTATTATTATTGGATAAGAAGTGAATATAATAAATTAGATGAAAAAAATAGTATATTAGGTTCTGCTATGTTTATATTCTTAAATAAAACCTGTTTTAGAGGTATATTTAGAGTTGGACCAAATGGGTTTAATGTTCCATTTGGACATTATAAGAATCCAGAAATCATTAATAAAACACATTTGGATGAAATACATGATTTAATTCAAAATGTAATATTTGAATGCTGTGATTTTAATACATCACTAACAATTGTAGAACCCAATGATTTTATATATCTTGACCCTCCATATGCTCCAGAAACTGTTAAGTCATTTGTAGGATATACGGAAAATGGATTCAATCTTGACAATCATAACCAATTATTTAAATTAATTCACGGTTTAACTGATACAAATAAAAAGATAATGCTAAGTAACGCAGATGTAGAATTAGTACGTGAAAACTTCACAAATAAAAAATATAATACAATATCTATTTTATGTAAAAGGTCTATTAATTCTAAAAACCCTGATGCAAAAGCAAAAGAAGTTATTATTAAAAATTATTAAATTATTATATTTACATTATAGGTGCTACCAAATCACTAAAACGAATGTATTCAATACCCCATGATTTTGCTATATCCAATATAAGTTGTGTTTTTTTTGTAATATTTCCACCAAAATATCTTGTCTTACCATTCGTTAATTCTTCTTCTTGATATGCTACACACACAATCCTAAGCGGCTTTCCATACAATTCAGGTATATTCTGGTATTTAATAAATGTTCCATATACCTTTTCTCCTGCTGTTCCAGATACCCACCAATTAGATGTTTTTACTTCATACACATATTCATCTGTTTCCCAGTCTGGTTCAAATCCATCCATGCGAATTACTTTTCTTGGATTCTCACCACGTGCTTTTAAAACATCAAATACCAGTTTTTCACCCAATAAGGTTGTCCATTGTCCGTTATTTATTTGTCCTATCATATCGTTGCCCCATTTTTTTTCTTTTTCTTGTAATTCCTTTTTCTGTTGTGCAATAGATATATCAGGTTTTTTTATAACGTTTGATGGTTTCGTTAATGCCCATGATATACGTTCTTTTAAATTCATATCATAAGTATTAACCGTTTTATTATCAACGGTTTCTATTTTGGGTTGTTCTTGCTCTTCATTAAATTCACTCATCGTTAAAAATATAATACCCATTTAAGTATTACATTTTTATCAATTTTTTACATTACATTGCTTGTTTTTTAATTAATGCCAGTATAGGATGTTCTTTTTGTGGTGTTTCTTTTTTTATATTTTTACGAGTTTTACTTTTTACAGTTTTATCTACATTTTTCTCCTTCTTTTTATTAGAGTTATCATTCGGTGCATATCTTAAAAACCACATTTGATATTCTTTTGTAGTTCTGTCATTACTCAATTCTTTAAACATCTCTGTTTTCTTTGAACGCATATCTTCCAATGTTTCTTGTTTACCATAACAATCTATACTATAGCGTTTTAAAATACCGTGTTGGTCCAGATGATTATGTTGTTCCATTTGAAATAAAAACATAGCAATACACATTAATCTATCTTTATTATAATGCGGCATATTTGCATACAAGAAACTTAAATAAAAAGCCAAAATAGTATCTATTGTTGCAATTTTTATATTCTTTCCATCAACTGTAATTTCATTGTAACTATGACAAGCGATTGGTTCATAAATGTATGCCATACTATATTTACCAACAACTATTTCTACATGCCTGGGAATAATTTCACCAATGGATTTATGTTTAATTATTTTTATATCTTTAAATTTCTCTTTTTGTAGACGCTCCTTCGCGATTAATGCACATTTATCTGGGTCATCCGAAATAATATCAAAATCAGGGATTGAGTCCACTAACTTCTTTTTGGATTCTGGCATATGATTTGCATATAAATGTGTTGAATACCCGCCAAAAAATACGGAACTATTATCTATAAAAATATCTCGCATTAATAAATGTAGTCGTTCTTCATTTTTCAATGATATATCCATTTTCTTCGTAAAATCAACCGCAAAACAGTTTTTCTCTAATTTCATTGGATAATATTTATTCAATATACTTAATCGTTTTGAAACTTTTTCCCAACGCGACACATCTCCTGCTGGTCTTGACAATTCTAAATACATCGCCATTCGTAAATAATCAGGAGGCGCATATTTTATACCCGCTATTTGTATAGCATCTTTTGTTATAGAGTTATAAATCTCACTATGTAAAAACGTAATGTCTGCTATGGGAATAAAATTAACAAACACTTTAAATGTACCATAATGAACACCTGACTTCGCTTCTACTTCCGTATATCCCGCCTTATAATATATATCTGCAAGTTCTTTGGCATCTTCTAAAGCATTCGCCGAAAAAAAATCATAATCAGGTATTTCTATATCTCTTTTATAAAATTGTGCATATGTTGGTAAAATATTGTTAATGGCAGTTCCGCCATAACATATCAACTTCTTTTTGATAATAAAATCCTCCACTATTTTTAACATTTCTTGAATATCCTTGCTGTTAACCTTTTTACGTCCTTGTAATTTCTCAGTTTCATCCACAGCATGACGCAATATTGCTAACTCACAATCTTCAAATGTCATATCATCCTCACATAATTTTGTATTAAATTTCCTTTTTGGTTTATTAGAAGTCTTCTTTTTGGTTTGTCCACCCATATTATTTATAATATAATATAATTAGAAATAATATTACTAAACTTCATTAATGAGAGTTGTCTTAATTTACTTAGTAAAAAATTTTAATGCACTTGCGAGTGGAACTATACCTGCGTTCATATCATTAAAAAACTCCTCATATTTTTTAAAATTTTCATCTACTATTTGAAATTGACATAATAAATTTTGACAACCATGGTTTACTATAAATTCTTTATATGCTGGGTTTGACTTATTTATTACTATATCAGGTTGTACCATTTTCATATTTTTTGATGTTGTATGTATATTATCATCTTTTAGTAATACTGGTTTTCTTGCATGACCTAATAAATCTGTGTAATGATATAAATTCAAGTATTCACTACCACTTTCAAGATTCATATACTTTGTTAAATCATAACAATTTATTGCCCCCTTTTCACATGATGTATGGTCATTATAATCATAGTTTACTGTTTTATCTACTATTATTACTACTTTACCCATTACATCTTTTAATTTTGTCTCCTTAGTAATTTTACCATCATATATCACAGATTTTAATGTTGCATCTATTGACGTTGCTACTGCATGATATATGTTTGAGTCGTTGGGTTTTATTCGCAAATTAATAAATAAAGGGTCTTTATTGTTTGGAGAACCTTGAGAAAATGCATTGGTTGCAACTGTTGTCAATATTTTATCCAACAGTACGCTATTTTGTGTATCTAATAAAATATATGATTTATCACTTGATACTGCAACCATCGGTTTGAACACATTTTGTTCTTTTATATGAAATACTTCAAAGTCCAAAAAACGACAACCTCGTTTTAATACTTCCTTTACCATATTTGTACTAACATATTTACCACTACATGCCGAGTTATAAGATGCTTTTATACAATATTCATGTAATGGCATTTTCGCATATTTATTAGATATACTTTGAAGGTTGTTGAACTCATTGTATTTAGCTACTACGTCTTTAACTTCGTTTTCTGCTGGTTCAAATCCTTCTATCGTTTTTGAAAAACCTTCTGTCGTTTTTGTATCTAAATTATTCAATATTATACGCCTTTTATATTTCAAATTATATAACAGATAAATTATTAGTATTATTGAAATAATTAATAGGATCAAATGGAAATTATTAATCATATTTATATTTTATGTATATATAAACAAATATAATAAAAATATAGTATATAACTTATTCAATGGCTGGTGGATTACTAAATATAGTCGCTGTCGGTGCAAATAACATTTTTTTAACAGGTGACCCATGTAAAACATTTTTCAAAGCTACCTATGCAAAATACAGCAATTTTGGACTACAAAAATTTAGAATAGATTATGACGGACAACGAGATTTACGAAAGGCAGAACCGTCTACATTTACGTTTAAAATTCCACGTTATGCTGATTTATTGATGGACACCTATATTGTTGTTGCATTACCTGATATATGGAGTCCAATCTATCCTCCTACGCAAGATACTGGTTATAAATGGGCTCCATATGAATTTAAATGGATTAAAAATATTGGAACTCACATGATTAAAGAAGTTACTATTACATGTGGGTCTTTAACATTACAACGATATACTGGTGAATATATGGCAGCAATGGTTGACCGTGATTTTTCTACTGAAAAAAAGGAATTATTTAACAATATGACTGGTAATATTACTGAATTAAATGACCCAGCATATGCTCATGGACGAAGTAATACATATCCATCCGCGTCATTCACACCTGACCTTAATGGTGCTGAACCATCCATACGAGGACGCAACCTTTATATACCTATTAATACTTGGTTTACATTAAACAGTACATGTGCGTTTCCATTAGTTGCACTTCAATACAATGAATTAGTTGTCTCAGTTACTATGAGACCCATTCAAGAATTATTCCAAATACGAGATGTTTTTGATGTTGAGTATAATTATCCTTATATACAACCAGATTTCAATCAAAACCGATTCCAAATGTATCGTTATTTACAAACACCTCCTACTGGATTTATTAATGCAACTGATTATGATAATCCAGTTTCAACATGGAATGCTGATATTCACTTACTATCTACTTATTGCTTTTTATCTAAAGAAGAAACACAAGTTTTTGCTAAAGATGACCACGTGTATCTTGTAAAAGATGTGTTTGAACACAAATATGAAAATGTTACTGGGTCTAAACGCATTAAAGTCAATTCAAATGGTATGGTTTCCAGTTGGATGTGGTTTTTGCAACGCAACGACGTAAATTTACGTAATGAATGGAGCAATTATACCAACTGGCCATATGATAAATTACCTTCTAATATTACATTAGCACCAAACGAACCTTTACTCGGTATGGAATATGATTTATCGTATGGTATTGGTATTCATCCTGGAGTTAATAATGTTACAAATAGTGGTATCGCGATTACTGGTGTTTATCATAATGAAAATCGTAGAGATATTTTAGAAACCATGGGGATTTTATTAAATGGTGAATATAGAGAAAATACATTAACCCGTGGGATCTATGACTTTGTTGAAAAATATACACGTACTGGAGGAGCCGCGAAAGAAGGTCTATATTGTTACAATTTCTGTTTAAATACAAGTCCACATGAATATCAACCTACTGGTGCAATCAATTTAAGTAAATTCAAAACAATTGAACTGGAAATTAATACATATTCTCCCACTATTGATTATGTAAATTCCAGTTACGATATTGTATGTGATGCTGAATTTGGTGAACCCATCGGTGTTCGTAAATCTAATTGGCGATTATTTGAATACAATTATAATTTAACACTATACGAAGAACGTTATAATATTTTATCTTTTATTGGTGGAAATTGTGGCATGTTATATTCCAGATAATACTGCATGTTTCCTTATATAGCAACCTTTTATTTACGATTTTTACAGTATTCGTTTCATATATTGAGTAAAAATTAACAGAATATATATAATTGTTATTATATATATACGCCAACACCTTATGGGAGATACTATTGACAATGAAAATAATATAAAACATAATGATAAAAAACCTGATTTAAATAGGTCTTTTAGCAATAACAATAATGCAGATATTCGTGATTTTCAAAGTGAACATATGATTCATAAGTTAAAAAAAATAAAAAAAAAGAAAATGAAGAATAATTACAAGAAAGTCAAAGAACTTGATATTTTAACAAATGACCTTACTCCACCACCTGATACTGATACTGATACTGATAATACTATAAATGGTAAACAACCAACATCTACCATTCAACATATAAAAAATCTTATATTCAATAAAGATAAACCGATTATTGAAGGAGCCCATGAATTTAAAAAAGAGGAGTATGAGGGAATTCAAAAACCAAAAAAGATAATACGCCGACCAATAGTAACACAACATGCAGATGGTGATATTATTACCCGATTATATAAACATATTAATTACTATAATACGTATTTGGCAGAACTTCTTGTTGGCGAAAATGACACTTATAATAAAGAGTCAGCTGCCAGAGAGAATGATATTAAGTTAGTACGAAACTCTATTGTATGGTTAGAATGTGCATTTATTAGTTCTATTATGGTTTATAATTGGTACTTTGCTATTTATTTCGCTAAAGATAAGGGTATTCATATACCCTCGTTTTCTGCAGACGCACTCAGAGAACACTGGAGAAATGAAAATACTAAAGAAGAAAACTCAGTTATCAAAATTTTTTTATGGTTTTTTGAGTTTGCTTTATGGTTTCCTGAAAAATTAAACTGGTTATTAGTAGATATTTTACCCACAACATCAGGACTACTTAATGGCACTTGTAACTTTTTATTCTTATATTTTGTTTGTTTATATTGTGTCAAATATTTTGCAATAACATTTAAAAATTTCTTTGATGCAATATTCAAGATCGATAAAGGATTTCCAACAAACCCTATACTTTTGAGTATGTTAATGATTATATTCGGTTTATTTATAGTTTCTCTAACTAAAGAACCGAAATTACAAAAGGATGAGAGCGGGGGAGTTGCCAGTGCGATAATTAACGCGGGTACAGCTGCTGGTAAGGGTGGTGTGATTGATAAGTTTTTTAGAGGTATTTGGCATATTTTACATCTTATAATAGTAGTGGTTGTATGTGTTCCAGCTGGGGCTATTGCTTCTGGATTATATTTAATATATATGTCTTTCTTTTCACGGTTAACTTTAGGTAACTGGGATGTTACCGATGTTCTTTTCAGTATGGAATCTATAAATGAGATTGATAAACACATTCGTTCTTCTAAAGCTGGATTTGAAGAAACTGATTTATGTAACTCCAATACCTTTTTATCGTTCTTATACTCATTTTTATCTATTATTTTTAATTTTTTAGATTATTTTAAAACACATTTACTCAAAATTATTTACACCATTATGTTGGCGATTATAACGGTTAACATGTCTACCAATATTTCCTCTCTTGCTCCTAACAAACTTCCTTTAAATTTCTTCGCTGCTGCAATAAGTATCGCTGGTATAGTCATGGTTATCACAAGTATTATTAGATATTTTGAGTTGAATAAACCAACAAATACCGATGATTCTTTAAATGCGAATAATTTGAAATAAATACCTCTTAATTCATGATTTTATTAATTTTTGTAAAACTATTTTTTTGTTATAAGTACAATTGTTTATAACAAATTAATTACATACATATTAATATAAATATATCCACTTACACCTTATATATGACAAATAAAAAGAATAAAAATAAAACCGCATATAACAAAAAATATCCATTAGTTTCTATATGTACACCCACATTCAATCGTCGTCCTTTTATAAAAACTATGTTTGAATGTTTTAAAAATCAAGATTATCCCAAAAGTCGTATGGAATGGATTATTGTTGATGATGGTACCGATAAAATTAAGGACTTAATTGAAGCTTCTAATATTCCACAAATACGGTATTTTGAACTTGATAAAAAAATAACGTTAGGAGCAAAACGAAACTATATGCATAAACATGTTAAGGGTTCTATTATTGTTTATATGGATGACGATGATTATTATCCACCCGAACGTGTATCTCATTCCGTTGAAATGTTACTCAAAGATGATAAAGTTATGTGTGGTGGAACCAGTGAAATCTATGTATATTTCAAAACCATGAACAAAATGATTCAGGCTGGACCATATGGACCAAACCATGCTACTGCTGGCACATTTGCATTTAAAACAAAGTTATTGGAAGATACCAAATATAATGACACTGCAGCTTTAGCCGAAGAACGTGAATTTCTTAAAGGTTATACCGTGCCATTTGTTCAATTTGACCCATTAAAAACGATTTTGGTATTTTCACATGAACATAATACATTTGATAAACGTGAAATGTTTAAAACATCACACCCCGATTATTTTAAAGAATCACCTAAAACGGTTGATATGTTTATTCGGCAAGACCACGAAGCCAATGTTAAACAATTCTTTTTAGAAGATATTGATAAATTATTAGATAATTATGAACCTGGATTACCTAAAATGAAGCCTGATGTATTAAACCAGATTCAAAAAATAAAGAAGGAACGAGCCGAAGCTATTGACAAAATGCAAAATGGTCCTATTATGTTACAACAGGGAGATGGACAGCCTCCTATAGAATTAAATCACCAACAAGTTGTACAATTTATAAAACAATTACAACAGAAAAATGAAGAGTTAATACAACAAAACTCTCAAATACAAAATGCGTATAATCATTTACACAATGTTATTATTACTATGGAAAAATCTCTTTTTGAAACCAAAAAATTAATACCATAATTGCTTTCATTATCTTTACATATTACATAATATTATGTAATATATATCCTATTCTAAATCCAAATCCAAATCATCATCTTGCAATACTAATGTATCTTTCTTTACAGTACGGTCTAAATACCTATATATACGTTTTATATCTAATTTTGATAACCCATATGGTTCAAATATTTGTTCTATCTCGTTTACATGTTCCACATTTGAAAGCAAATCATATCCATAATACAGACGTAATTCTTGAAATAATGATACTATATCTTTTTTATCCAAATTCAACCGTTGGGTTAAGTTATAAATAAATAACATATTATTATATTCTGTTGAATATTTTGTTAATACTTTTGTAAATCTTATCTCTGACAAATGTTTTATGCTATTATCAGTAATCGCGTCATGGTAAATTTTGTTATTATAAAATGTTTTTATTAGTGAACTCATTTCATTAAATTGCCATATTTGTTTTTGAAAGGTAATGCGGTCAATGTAATCTGCTATACATATATGTGTTAATATCTTATAATACAAAGGAAACGTTATTTTTACATCTATTTTTGATAATACATCTACCAAATTCTCATGCCATAACAATGCTACAATTGTTCTATCCGTCTCATTCATAAAATGCTCATGTTCTTTAAATGTTACATTTTTCATAATTAAGGATTGGGTTATCTTCTTTGAATCTTCATCGTATAATTTTGTACGAAATAATTTCATTAATCTACCATTCTTTAAAATATCTGGTTGTTTTACTACAGATTCACATACAAATCGCAATTTTCGTAAATCGCCTTGGATATACATAAGTACTTCATTTATATCCTCTCCTCTCATATCAGTGTAATCTGGAATTACACGAGTTAATATTGTATTTACTTGAGTATGAGTTGGTGTTTTTATTTCAAACACATTACATACTTTCATTAATTCCTTTATTTTCTTGTCTATGTAATAATTTCCTATACAAATGATTGGATGTGAACATGTGTTCTCCAATCTTTGTTTTTTTGTTTTTTTCTGCCGAATTAATTTTATTAATGCCGTTATACCACCTTTATCTCCATTATTCATTCCATCAATTTCGTCCATTACTATCGCTATTTTACGAACCTTCTTTGTAAACATATCTAACACATTTCGGTTTGATATGTTATGACTTGTTATTGTATCTATTGATGATTTATTTCTTACATCACCTGCATCATATTTTACCATATCATAATCCAAATCTTTTAATAATTTATTAATAAATTCGGTTTTTCCACAACCTGGAATACCATATATGTATATACCTTTTTTATAATTTATATTTTTTATACGTTCGTCAAAATTTATCAAATGTTCTTTTATTTCATGCGATATTTCTTGTCTATTAAATATTATATTTGTATTAATCTCTTCCATTTGTATTGTTATATATATGGTATAATCATTTAACTTCATTCAAACGAATAATATTATGTATCATAAAATTATTCAAATATATTTTTTAACGCGAAAAATTACTGAAATCCGCCGTGCGGGGAATATAATCACCATTCGGTTTTGATGGTAATTTACCATAGTAAGAATAAGGGTCAGTCATACCAGTATTTCCTGTGATTGGACCTTGTTGTACTTGTTGACCTACTACAGCATTTGTTGTACCTGCACTTCGTTGTCCGTCAGGTACCACTTGACCTGCTGCATTTACTGTACTACCTACAACATTTCCTACTGCATCTATCGCACCACTTGCTGCATTTCCTACTGCACCTAATACACCCGTTGCTACATTACTTGCGGCACCTACTGCTCCAGTTGCTACATCTCCCGCCGCACCTACTGCACCAGTTGCTACATCTCCCGCCGCACCTACTGCGCCAGTTGCTACATCTCCCGCTGCGCCTACTGCACCAGTTGCTACATCTCCCGCTGCACCTACTGCTCCAGATGCTACATTACCCACTGCACCTACTGCATCCTTAACAGGGGCTTTCTTTGGCTCATCCTTTACTACACTTTTACCACTTGCATCTTGTGTTCCCGACCCACCTTTTCCACCACATGAGTTACATGTACCTGTATTATAATTACATGATGGGCATGCTGGGCATACGGGTGGTACTATTTGAGTTTTTAACATATATCTATCTAATGCATTACTATCTACTCCATCTCCAGTACCATTAAATATGCTATCATAATAATCTGTTCTTGACCTTCTGTTACTATCTGTTTCTTCACTATCAGTGTCAGAGTCTCCACCTGCATCAGGCTCTGCTGTGTCTACACCTTGCTCTGTAAATCTCTTTACATTACGTAAAGTCATATCACCATCACTATTTTTATTTACTAATGCTACTAATGTTTTCTTTGCATTTTCAATATACAATATCATATTTTGACCACACATATCATGGATAATGCGAGGAACAAAACTTGTATTTGCTACACTATCATCATTTCCACGGGTATTTTCACCAGTTGAATTTGGGTTAGATAATGTTTCTGTATTTCCACCTCTCTTACATATCTTTATTTGTTTATTTGAACCTTCTCCAGAAGATACTAATAGACTTGCATTGCTAATATCATA
>Ga0228664_1000787_pt1 | contig 17829 bp, 8 predicted proteins | sample 78DmetaG_FD_183029 | JGI IMG/M metagenome (GOLD analysis project Ga0228664, IMG submission 183029) | Seawater microbial communities from Monterey Bay, California, United States - 78D | ecosystem: Environmental > Aquatic > Marine > Coastal | place: USA: California | collected 2016-09-26 | reverse complement strand
CTCGAAGCATGACATGTAACTCCACCACCTTTGTTGTTACTACAGATAGAACCTAAATATGCTACGCCACCTACATCTGTACAAGCTCTATGATAAATATGTCCAAGATCGTAGCTTCCAATACCTATAGTATTATTAATTACTGTTGTATTACGAGATAGTAGCCATCTTCCCGTTCCTGAATCAGGTGGGAAATTGCTTGGGATAGCATATGGATCAGTCTGTGGGTTATCATAAATAATTTCATCATTACGATTCACTAAGATCATTCTTATGGATAAGTCATTTTCAAATATTTGATTTAGTCTAGTGACCGTAGTATTTATATCAGCTAGTACCTCTTCTATATCTGATCTTATCTGACCAAATTCCCCTGTACAAGCAACGGCCAATCTGTATTGTCTCAGTGGGATATTGTTACCTCTTAAAGTCACATTTGTTTCCTGTCCACCTTGTATTTCAATATCTTTGAGCTCATCCAGAATACTTTCAGGATCCTGAGAAGTACCGCAGGCCATCTGATGTGATTCCAATTGTACTTCATGATCCTTTACGAAATAACTAATATACTCTGTAGTCGTGTTTGTCGAATATGGATCAATATAGACAGTGCCATTTACCGTACGTATTGCAGCATAGAATCCTTTCTTGTTTAGACTAATTCTTAGATTTTCGTAGTCATTTGACCTTCCATAACCCTTGTAAGATTTTATGTTGGGATACTTTTCGGATATTTCCTCCATCATGGTGGGCGATTCATACACCATGAAAGTTTTGAATGTTCCGTCTGGCATGGGCATCTTGAGGCTTATTTCTTGACTTACTCTATCTCCATCTAGCTCGTGAGGAGCTTTACCAAGATAATTATTGATCCCTTCGATATCTAGCGCTAAAGTTTGATAATGATTAGGTATAATAGTCCTTTCTTGATCTGCTCTCAGAGAGACATCTGAATCTTGGATAGGAGAGAAAAAAGATTGTCCAATAATTGAATTAGCAAATAAGCAAACAGCAAAAAACAATAATATTCGCATCGCGGTGGTTTAAAAATGAATCATTATATACTTCTAAACTAAATTTTGTTTACAAGTTTGAGCGTAAATATAAACTATAGAAAGTTTAGAAAGATGTGTCATTAAGGACTAAAATATCAATTATTGTAAAGGGACTGATCAAAATGTCGCCTTGACTTGAGCTCTTGCAACATGTACGATAGGTGATATACCAGTTTTTCGTCCATCATAGCTGATATTTAGGTCTACATTTTTCGCCATTCTTCGGGTTATATTGAGATTCCATAAGTAGTTTTTACCATCTTTTAGGCCATCTAGAAGGTCATACTCTATAGTACTGTTTGCTGCACCATTATATTCCACATTGACTAGCGAAAAACTAAGGTTGTAACTTGATTTACTGGCTCTACGGTAGGTAGATTCGAATGTAATATCGTGGCTATTTGCTGTTTCCATTCCACTCAATTGTTGCTGTCGGGTATCATATTGGTAGGAACTGATAATCCTCCAATTGGCTGTAGGCCTCCAATTTATTTCAGGGCTGACATTCCAATATTTGATGTGGAAATTTCGCTGGCTAAAAAAATTAGATTCGTAAGTTTTGGTACCAGTCTTTACGTTGACTATAAAGTCAGTTGCAGAAATAATTTGAAATCGTAATCTACTAAAATATTCAGCCAAACCGCGGTCTTCGATTCCTACAATCTGAACATTCCTATTTTCAGTAAGTCTATTGCCCAATTGTATATCAAAAGCAGTACTCGTTCTATTAAAAAATAACGTATTGGCTATTAGAGACCTGTAAGATGTAAGCGATACATTATCGAGGCTGAAATTCAGTGGCTGAAAATTAGATTCTTCACCATTATCTTCTACTTTTTGATTAAATCTGATACTGTGATTAGTAGCAAATTTTCTAAAGAAGTTCTTCTTGTTCTTAATCACTTTATGAGGGTTGATCCTAAGACTTATGTTTAAAGATTGGTTATTGGTCCTTATAAATTCATTGTTGAATAAAAATATTTTGATGTAGTTGGCAGTATCTATTTCACTATATTCATAAAGAAATAATTCGTCTTCTTCAGGCGTACTACTATTTCCAATATAAATATAATTTCCTTGACCAGGCTCTACTTTTTCATAGGTAAATTCTTGTTTCGGTTCTTGCCCAGAGCTTATATCGTAGTTCATTGTAGAACTCAATAGACCATTCCAGAGTTTGATATTATATGCTATTCTTGATAGTATAGTGGTTTTAGATTGTTGATCTATAGCTTCCTGATCTATTACTTCAAAATCCCTTGCACCTAATGTCCATTTTAAGTTATTGGAATCGTTGATTTTCCACTTCGATTCTGCGGATAATTCATTGGTTTTTATGGATTCTACTAAGGCCCCATTAATAGGTAGTTGATCTGATCTTTGCTTGGCTTCTATTTTGATAGTCAGTTGGTTATCTTGATTATTTTCTATGATAAACCGATTGATATTGAAGTCAAAACTTCTATCTTGCAACGATTGATTTAAAGTCTGTATCACTTCATTTTTTTCTTGCTCATAGCCATACTCTATGGTCCAGCCTCCTAATTTATTTATGGTTTTACTTATGTTTATTTTGGGTCGTACGAATAGACTATTTTTTCCGTAACCTTCACTTGCTAGGTACTTACCTTTCGCTATCATATTCCAACCTTTATGATTGTATTTCGCATCTATATAGTGCTGTCTTCCTTCGTATAGCGAGAGACGCTCATAGCTAGATAATCCATATCTAATTGAGAGCTGATTTCCCTTTTGTAGATTTATAACGGATTTTATTATTTGCTCGTTAGCAGTATTGGGTTCCGTTATATTCCATTCTCTACTAAATTCTGCAGCTCTGTAAGGATTTAATGGATTAAATTTTTCATCCACGTATTCATAGTTGAGGTCTGTACTCAGTCTCCAAAGTTTAGTACTGTCCAGAGCCCATTCATGTTTATATCCTATATTAGTCGCTAGCCCTTGATTATCTTCTTTGTTCAGAATGGAGAGCCGATTAATGTCTAAATTGGTCCATCCCAATTCCCCGTAGAGCGTGGCGTTTTTGGATATTTGATATTCTATCCGACTGGTTAGCATTTGTTTTTGCTCCGGAGGTACGATTCTGATTGTAGGTAAGTATGTACCCATACCAGTGCCGACATATTTGTATACTCTACCATTCGTACCGATTTCATTATCTATGATATAGTCACCATTCCCTCCTTCTACCTCTGAGAATATGGCTGTGAAGAGGGGCATATTAGTATCAATACTATATTTGAGTATAAAGTCATCTGGATTTGGACTAGTTGGGTGATCTAACATGATATATGTTATTCTTCCTTGGTCACTAGCATCTTCTTGTAATGCATTTACTCCAGATCTTACTGCGTCCATTAGGTTGTCTCCACTTGTAGCTAATATTTGCTTGTCTATACTATCTAATGCAGCTTGCCCGCTTCCATTCTTACTATCCTGTTCGCTATAAAATTGTGTGCTGATTTTAAGCTTATCGCTGGTATAATTTGATTCTACGGTGTATAGCGTTCTTAAGTAATTTTGGTCAGTATATTCATATTCTATAATTATACGACTTTCTCTTGCAACGATTCTCTTTGGGGTAAATACTATTTCTGCTCTATTGTAGTCAATGGAATAATCGAAATCTTCCCCACGTTCCAGTAATACTCCGTCATAGTATACTCTTTCTGATCCAGCTAGTACTATTAAAAACCGTTCTCCGTTGGCTCCGGTTAGTTTATAAGGGCCTTGATTCCCCTCTTCTACCGGAAGGGTTAACCTATTAAATTTTCCTTTGGATACGGCAAAACTAGCTCTAGATTCTACTTTTTTGTTAGTAGATAGAGATTGCCCGTGATTTACACTAGCTCCTTTTAGTTTTTTAAAGTATTTCATGAAGTAGCTGTTGCGGCTTTGCTGTTGATAATCTCCAGCTACCACTGAGGTTTTATCCTTAGTTAGCCTTATATACACTTGGTCAAATTCTGCAAAGACTGGGTATTGCCTTCCGGTTGTATAGGGATATTATCGTCTGATATAGCTGCTACTATCTTGAGTCCATTACCTAGATCGCCAGCGAGTTGCAAATTAAAATTACTATTGAGTACTAGACTTTGGCTATTGCCCACAGAAAACCCGCGTGTAAAGCTTCCATTGTAGTCAAGACCTTTTCCAGATATAAGTGCCTGATTATTTGAGTTTTTGAAAGGGCTGTAGTCGTATCCTATGTAAACGATATCTTTTTTCACCATTTGAGTGGTGTCCAAGTGGCTAAGTACTTCTCCAAACCTAAAATCAAATGTGCGATATGAAATTTTTAGAGAATCAGATTTTTTGCAAAGAGAAGGTAGACCTAATATTTCATTGTCAACTACAGTATATTCGTTAGAAAGCAATCTTATATTTTTATACTCTATGATTACTGATGATGGCAAAATACTTAGACTGTCTTGAACAAGAATACAATTACTATCTTTAAATCCTATGTTGTTGATTATTTGAGAATTACATATACTAGTTATGCTTAATGTAAATATTACAATTAAGACTAAGTATAGGTGCGATATAATGGTCGTTTTAATCAAATTATCTTTGATTCTCTCAAAATGCTTGTTTTCGTTAACAAGCATAACGTAATATTCTATCAGAAAGCTATACTAACCATTATTTATTTGGAAAAATCTCTAAATCACATAAGTCAAAAGTCAAATATTAACTTTTTCTAAGCTGATTCTTTTTTTTTAGTTTTTTATTCGAAATGCAAACTGCAAATTAAATATGTTCGGATTTATAATTCTTTGAGATATTTTTACAGTATAACATTCTTTATAGTAACAATTTATTTCATGAATAATTCAATTATATATTAAATTTTAGTATTATATTTGTTTTAATTTCACTTCTTTTTCTGAATGAATTAGTGATGTAATCCAAATACGGCAGCTTTTTTGTTGCAAATGCTTCTCACCAGTTACAACTTTAAGGAAATTTATAATGTTATGTAATTTATTAAAGACAAAAACCGTCTTTAGTAGTATGCCAAAATAAATTCAATTGATTATATTTGTAAGTAAGTTAATTTTTTGGTGATGCAAATTATTGCTCTCCTCCCAAGAGCGTTAACCCAGTGACTTAATGAAATCGAAATTATTTATTCCTCTTATCTGTTCTTTTTTGTTGTTTAGTATATCAGCATCAGCTCAGATTTACAGATCATTTGATGGGAGCCAAAATAATTTAAACAATCCTTTTTGGGGTGCTGCGAATACTCAGCTCACCAGGATTGTTCATCCTGACTATGCTGATGGCATTTCTGTTCCGAAGCTAGATTTGACTTACGATAGACCTAACCCTAGGGTTATCAGTAATAGACTTTTTGCACAGACAACCACAATATCTAACGGTTTAGCACTTTCAGATTTTATTTGGGCATTTGGTCAATTTATAGACCACGACATTTCATTGGTCGAGAATGATCCAGATGAAATCTTATCTAATATTGAGATTCCAAGTGAAGATCTATTTTTTACACCTGGCTCGACTATGCATATGTCTCGGTCTATGGCGGCTCCAGGAACAGGAACTGATATTAATAATCCACGTCAACATACCAATCAGATCAATTCGTTTATTGACGCTTCAACGGTGTATGGATCTGATGAAGATAGAGCCAATTGGTTAAGGACTTTTGATGGCGGTAAACTTAAAACTTCTCCAGGTAATTTATTGCCTTGGAATACAGTTACCGGGAATATAAATGATGAGATAGATTTCAATGCTCCATTTATGGCTGATGACACAAGATCGTTGACAAGATATTTTGTTGCCGGGGATATAAGAGCTAACGAAAACCCACTTTTACTTTCATTTCACGTTGTCTTTTTAAGAGAGCACAATCGGCTTTGTGAAGAATTAGGATTAGCACACCCTTCATGGAATGATGAACGTATATATCAAAGAGCGCGTAAACTTGTAGGTGCCCTCATTCAAGAAATAGTATATAATGAATGGCTGCCTGCAATGGGAGTAGAGCTTCCTAATTATTTCGGATATAATGCTACTATAAATCCATCTGTAAGCAATGAGTTTTCAGCAGCGGCCTTCAGATTAGGTCATACATTAATCAATTCTAATATCATCCGTATGAATAACGACGGATCAGATATATCAGGAGGAAATATCTCTTTAAGAGATGCCTTCTTTAATCCATTTGTTATGGTTTTGTCTGGAGGAGTAGATACTTTCTTTAAAGGGATGGCTACGCAAGTGCAGCAAGAAATGGACTGCAAAGTAATAGATGATGTAAGGAATTTCCTTTTTGGAGCTCCTGGACAAGGTGGATTGGATCTGGCAGCAATTAATATTAATAGAGGTAGAGAGCGTGGGATTCCCTCTTTCAATCAAATAAGACAGCACTTAGGTCTACCCTCAGTCAATTCATTTTACACATTGACGAATGATCAAGAGGTAGCTGATATATTGCAAGAAGTATATGGAAGTATCGATAATCTTGATCCGTGGGTAGGTATGGTAAGCGAGCAGCATGTAGGATCAGATGCACTATTTGGTGAGTTGATAATGACTATTCTCGAGGAGCAATTTCAAGTGCTTAGAGATGGAGATAGATACTATTATGAAGTAGATAATGAGCTGACTGCAGCGCAAAAAGAAATGGTATCAAATACTACAATGAAAGATGTTATCGTGCGTAATACTAGTATAGATTTAATGCAAGATCAAGTTTTTATAGCTATGCCTCATGAAATGATTTCTGATGGACCAGTAATCAAACAATTTGATCTAGAAGCTCAGTTATATCCTAACCCAACTTCTGGTAATGAAACTACTATCAAATACTTTTCGGATATAGATCAGAATATCAATTTAGATGTTATAGATTATCAGGGAAGATTGATCACTTCTGTGGTCTTGTTTGCTTATGCAGGGGATAATTATTTCCAGATGGTATTACCTGCTAATATGCCTAGAGGTCTTTATAATATTAGACTTCAAACGCAGTACGGCTATAATATTCTGAAGCTCATAAAAGAATAACATAATATCAAATATAGTTTAAAAAATAATCGCTTTGAAAAGGACCATTCTCCCAATAGGAGAAGATTCATCAAGCAAGCGGGTATGGGAACTATTGCCGCGAGTTTCGCTGGCTGTGATTCTATTGTAAATTCAGAAAATCAGAAATCCAAAGAAGGTCCAAAGGGTATTCCTACACCTCTTATTATAAGTACATGGCCACATATCTTGGATAATCAGATAGCGCTTAAATCGGTCCAAGAAGGCAATCTATTAGATGGCATAGAGAAAGGCATTAATAACGTAGAGAATAACCCTCTAGACCAGTCTGTAGGAATAGGAGGGCGCCCTGATAGATCAGGTATTGTTACACTTGATGCTTGTATCATGGATAAGGAGCATAGGGCTGGATCAGTCTGTTATCTCAAAGATATCAAGAATCCTATCTCTGTAGCTCGATTAGTAATGGAAGATACTCCGCACGTGATCTTAGCCGGTGATGGTGCTTTGCAATTTGCTCTAGATAAAGGGTTTCAGAAAGAAAATCTACTCACAGAAAAGTCAAAGGCAGAATATGTAGAATGGCTTAAAACTGCGGAATATAAACCTAAAGTCAATGTTGAATTACATGATACAATAGGGATGTTAGCGATAGATCAAAATCGTGATATCTCTGGCGGTTGCTCTACAAGTGGACTAGGATATAAGATGCAAGGTAGGGTGGGAGACTCGCCTATTATTGGGGCAGGACTTTTCGTAGATAATGAGGTCGGGGCAGCCACAGCTACAGGTATGGGAGAGTTGGTTTTGACCACTTTAGGATCGTTTCTTACTGTTGAATTTATGCGTCAAGGAATGTCACCGTTAGAAGCCTGTAAAGCAGCAGTAATGCGTACCATAGAGAAGAATAAAGACTCTTATAAAGAGATGCAAGTCGGCTATGTAGCATTGGATAAGTATGGGAGATATGGTGCTTACAGTATTCAGCCAGGATTCCAATACACCGTAACCTATCAAAATCATAACAAAGTCTATGATGCACAGAGTTATTTAAGCTAAATTTCGGTTGGTTAATTTGTCCTACGTCTATTAAATTTAATTTTCGTTTTTCTGACGAAAATATTCATACTTTCTTTTAGAATTTCTAATGAGATACTTTTCATTTAAGTGTCAATCTATAGGTGATTTACTACCCTTTTATCGCATTTGGCATTCCTTTTGCATTTGTTCGCTCGAAGATAAGTTTATTGACTTTGGTCAAGACTCATTATTAAAAATATAAACCAACATATGCTATCTATGGTATATGCGATAGGAGAGTAATATGAGCATGATAAATACTATTATAGCCGACTGCCAAATATTGATGATCGAAGGGTTAACTGCCATTTTTGATTCTACAAGGAATCCGTCAATTAAGGTATCAGCGTCGGCAAACAACTCTGCAGATTTACTTAAGAAAGTTAGCTTGGGTGATTGCGACTTATTGATAATGGATATTAATTTTCCTGGAGAAGATGGGATTGAGTTAATACCTATACTCAAAAGCTATTGCCCAAATATGAGAGTGATAGTATTGACTACATATACAGATAGGAAATTTGTCAAGCGTGCATTTCTGAACGGAACAGATGGATATATACTAAAAAGTAATGATTCTCTAGACCTTTTTCAAGGTATCAATGCTGTGATGGAAGGTGACACCTATATGTCCGATGGATTGAGAGTGACACCAGCATCAAGTAGGACATATGTAACACAAGCTGTAGCTAATTTAGCTAATAGGTTTTATGAGGATAGCTACACAATGAAACAAAAATTAACCAAGAGAGAGCAGGAGATATTACATCTTATTGCTGAATCTAAAAATAATAGAGAAATAGCTAAAGATCTATATATCAGCGACCAAACCGTAGGTGTACACCGCAAAAATATAATGAGAAAACTAGGCGTACGGAGTACAGTCAACCTCATAAAATTTGCGATTGAGCACCAATTGGTATAAACTAAGATCCATTCTAGAATAATAATTGAGAGATCAGTTTTTTTCGAATAAAATACAAGTACCCAAGATTTATAAAATTTACATTATGAGAATTACTACATTTTTATTTTTGTTTATCTCGTCTATTGGTTTTTCACAAACCACTCCCATTAATAATTCAAATTTTTACGATGCCGTTAGCGACTGTTTAGCTACACATCCTGTAACTGGTCTTTGTATAGATAGCGAATATGGTCCTATGCCTGACTGGGATGTGTCTAATGTAACCTCTATGGCATTCGCATTTGCAGATAGAACAAATTTTGATGCAGATATTAGTGGATGGGATGTATCTAATGTGACTAATATGTATGAAATGTTTGCTCTCTCTAATTTAAATACAAATACATATGACGCAATACTTCAAGGCTGGGCAACTCAAGATCTTAATATTGGTTTAAATTTAGGGTCTCAATCATTGAATTACTGTAACAGTCAAGTAGAAAGACAAAGTATTATAGACAACTTTGGATGGACGATAAATGGTGATGATTTAGACTGCTCAGATGCTACAGATTGTACCTTAGCGTGTAATGATAATGTACAAATCTCTTTGAACAATGACTGTGAAGTGATTGTAACTCCTGGTATGCTTTTGGAAGATGAAGGTGGGCCAACGTGCGCCTATACAGTCGAAATATACGATGCCGACGACAATCTTATACCAGGCGCCTTATTAGATGCCTCTCATGTTGGGCAAACACTTCAAGCTAGTGTTTTTCTATATGGAAACTCTTGTTGGGGTACCATTAGTGTAGAAGATAAGCTCAAGCCAGTTATTGATTGCGCACCAGATTTTAATATTTTTTGCTACCAATCATTTAATCCAGGTCTTCCTGATGTTACAGATAATTGTGACTCTAATCCAACGATTTCAGTTTTAAGCGATATTACTACTGATTTAGATTGTAGTGATCCTAGTGGACTTAGTGCGATTAGAGTTATTTCTTATATCGCTGAAGATGCGAGTGGAAATGTATCAGATATTTGTACTCAGACAGTTAATTACGTCCGTGTTGGTATAGATGATATTCTATTTCCAAATAATTTAGACGATGTAGAAGCTGATGCATTAGTATGTTCTAATTATACCGCGGATACATGGAACGAAAGTAATCCTGATTATCCATTTTTTGACATTACCGGTGTTCCAACGACACTTAATGGCTCTGCTATTCTACCAAATAATCCTCTATGTGAATTGACGGGAGGATACTCTGATCAAATATTTGATATCTGTGATGCCAGCTTTAAAGTATTAAGAACATTTACAATTTTAGATTGGTGTACAAATGAGATTGTAGAAAATGTTCAAATAATAAAGATTAAAGATGATCAGGCACCAGTTATAACTCCTATCGAAGATAATGATGAAGCGGCTTATACCAGTTTTTATGCCTGTACTGCTGATTATGCTGTACCAGCACCAGAAGTAACTTTTGATTGTTCCTCATGGACATACGAAATTGGATATGCAACGCCAGTCAATGGTATGGATCCATCGAGTGGTATATACTATACTACTAATGTAATAGGAGATGCAGATACAGGATATACAGTTACGCATCTTCCTGAAGGAGAGACGTGGTTGAGATACAGAATTATAGATGCTTGTGGCAATATGACCGAAGCATTTACAGTAATAACAATAGTAGATAATGTGCAACCGGTCGCTGTTTGTGACGAATTCACAGTTGTATCACTGTCAAATGATGGAATTGGATATGCATTTGCAGCTACTTTTGACGATGGTTCTTTTGATAATTGTAATGATGTAGTATTTACAGTAAGGCGACCTAGTGGAGGTTGTAATGGAAATAATTCTTACAGTGATTTTATTGATTTTTGTTGTGATGACCTGGGACAAGACGTAATGGTAGAGTTAAAAGTAACAGAGGATAAGCCTGGAGGTTTATCAAATACTTGCTTAGTCACTGTACACGTACAAGATTTCAATAACGCTTGTGAAGTAAATAGAATAGCTGGAACAATATCTACGGAATTATCTGATGATATCGATCAAGTAGAAGTAATGCTCGAAGATATGCATACACACGAAGAAAGCTATTTCGTGACAGACGAAACGGGAAACTACGAATTCTATAATTTAACAGAGAGTGCGGACTATCAGGTGTCAGCGACAAGAAATGATGATCCTGTAAATGGAGTAACAACACTTGATCTTGTTATGATTCAGAGGCATATACTTGGATTGTCTAATTTAGGATCACCATACAAGATTATTGCAGCAGATATCAATAAGTCTGAAGGCGTGTCAGCTGCCGACATAGTTGAATTGAGAAAAGTAATTTTAGGTATACAGACCGAATTTATCAATAATAATTCATGGAGATTTGTTGCTAGCGATCAGGAATTTTTTGATTTCAATGAGCCATTTCCAGTAGTGGAAAATATCGAGATAACAGATTTTACAGATACCGCTATGGATAATAACTTTATAGCTATAAAAGTAGGTGATGTTAATGATTCTGTTGCTGATTTTATCACTGCAACGGATAATACTGAGGTGAGAACTTCTAGAATTATCTTAAACGCTGTAAATACTGCCCATAAGTCAGGTGATGAAGTAAGAATGGATATTAGGTCTGATGATTTTAAAGCTGTCGCTGGAATGCAGTTTACCCTCAACTTTGATGCTGATGTTTTAGAATTTACTGCTATCGAGGGAAGCAAATTAAACTTTAGTGATAGTAACGTCGGAGGGCAATTAGCTAGTAGAGGTGAGATCACTGCAAGTTGGAATACAGCGACTGATATTTCAGCCGCAGCTGATGATATATTGATGACAATAATATTCCGAGCGAGGACGAATGGTGATTTATCAAGTATATCTATATCTTCAGATCAAGTAGCATCAGAAGTTTACACATCAGAATTAGATATTATGGGTTTAGATATAGAGTTGAGAGATGAAAATAAAGTACCTGCAAACGCAGAAATAGTCTTACAACAAAATAGACCTAATCCGTTTACTTATAACACTACAGTATCATTTACTCTTACAGAAGCAAGCATGGCAAAATTATCTGTTTATGATATAAATGGTAGATTGGTTCACAGAATAAATAATTCATACCCTCAAGGTTTAAATAGTTTTGTTGTCAGTGCTAATCATCTTAATGTATCAGGTGGAATTTTCTACTATACTCTTGAAGCTAATGGTCAGACAGCAACTAAGAAGATGATACTTTTATGTAAATAAAAAGTAAGAAATGTAATTTAAATGAGCCCATTGACGCAAGTCAATGGGCTCATTTAGTTTTCTAATGTTTTAGGAATTAAAGTTCAGCTCGCGAAGTGACTTTACAAAGTTTAAATCAAATATAAATAAAGGATTTTCTATCAAATTGCCTGTATACACAGGTGAAGTCTGTATTGGACTTGCGGGTAAAAAACAACTAGTTTGATATAAGTGTCATAAACTGGGTTAAGCGTATCCGAGAAACTGTGATAATAAACCGTTTCATCAATTGGAATTGTCCCTGACGATTGATAGCCTTTAAGAGAAAGATGCTTTGAAGGTTTGATTATTTACTTATCGATTGTCTTTGGTTTTTCTACATCCCCCCAAACTATTCGTATATTTATTTATCAATAGTTGAACCTTATTTTCCAAGAAGTAATTAAAAAAAAAGAAGATTTTCAGACACATTACGATTTTATGCAATGTATTGGCTCGCTATTTGCATCTGATATTCTTAAATAGAGATTACATCAGTAATATGTATGGCATTACATGGCGATTTTGACGAAATGATTGTTAACTTTGTCTATTGCAGCGACTGTTGAATCTCATGCAGCACACAGAGGCTTTTAGTTATCGGTTTATGTATGATGGTTTTCGAAAATTTTGATTGACAACATATTTTAGAACAATATAGAATTATTAAGAATAAATTTTACTCATAATGAGAATACTAAAAAATATATTTCTATTCCTTTTTCTAGCAACAGCTAGTGTGTCTTACGCGCAACTTACTATCTCTACTGAGGGTGGGGAAGCAGCGATGGGCACTAATTTAGAAGTAGATATCACCGCTAATGAATTTAACTCTCTCTCAACATTTCAATTTAATGTAGTCTGGGATACTTTAGTGATGACTTTTGTAGAAGTGAAAAATGTTAACGAAGATCTTACATCTTATTCTTTAGTCACCAACTTTGGATTGCCAGGTGATGGTTCGATCAAGGATGGTACGGTAAGTACCTCTTGGACAAAATTCACCCCACCAGCAGAAAGTCTAGCAGATGATGCACGACTTTTTACCATTGTATTGAATGCAACAGGTGCAGAATGTGCAACTTCTTCTTTTGGATTTGAAAATGAAGAAGCAGGGGACGAAAACTTCGAAGAGGTAACTGTTACTTCTACCGGTGGAGATATATTAGTTTCTGGTACTGATTGTGAGAGTGGAGAGCTTGATTGCATCAATGAATGCGAAGATTTTCCTGGTGTCATCTTATCTATGCCATGTCTTACAGCACCTGCAGGAAGCAGTATTTGTATTCCTATTACAGTTTATAACTTTATAGATATAGAAGCGGTACAAGCAGGTATCATTTGGGATCCTTCAGTAATGGAATATACGGGTTTCCAAAATCTTGGATTTGTTATTGATCCTCCAAATGACCCTAACTCAGGTTTCGTTTTTAATGATAACGATGCCGAAATGGGTATGATTCGCCAATTCTGGACTGATGAGACAGGTAGTACACCTCAATCTCTTCCTGATAGTTCTGTCTTATACGAACTATGTTTCGATGTGATTGGTGATGATGGAGATATGATATCAATTGAATTTGGTAATATTGGAAACTTTGGTGTAGAAGTAGTGCAGTTAGGAGCAGGAGTTGAATTCTGCCTCGATCAAGGTACAGTTACTATCGGTGATATTGTAGGTGATGGTGTTCAACTTATCGCTAATGATGTAAGTGGTCTAGAAGGAGAGGTTGTGTGTGTGGATATCACAGTAAGAGGTTTTACAGACGTCACAGGTTATCAAGCTAATTTACAATGGGATAATGCCATTGTCGAATACAGTAGTGTTGAAATGCTTAATACCACTTTAGGACTTACTACTAGTAATTTTAACTTTACAACAGACCCGGATAATCTAAGTTTTACTTGGGATAATATAAATCCTGCGACACTTGATGATGATGCGATATTATTTCAAGCTTGTTTTACTGTAGTAGGAGATTGTGAAATCACACCTACATCAGTAGTTACCTTTAAAAGTACAGATATTTCAGATATAGAGTTTAGCGATCCTGTAGGCATGGCAATACCATTCACGGTTTCTAACGGAAGCGTATCAGTTCTGCCCTGTATCCATACTTGTATGCTTGTAGAGGTCTCTCAACCTTTATGTCCTGGAGGCGATGGAGATATCATAGTAATAGTGGAGGCAGATGATACTTGCGATTGTAACTGGTACCTTAATGGAGAATCCACGCCAATACAAACAACACCTGGAGACGCTAATTGCAATTTAAACGCGGTAGGTGCAGGAAGTTATACTTTCGAACTAACAGATGCATCTGGTGCGGTTGTATGTATGTTTGATCAAGCAATCATAGATCCAGCTTCTATTGCTACCAATCCTTCTATAACTAATGCAGCATCATGTGAAGATACAGGAAGTATCACAATTAATGCGACTGGAGGAACAGGAACACTTACTTACACTTGGGTGCCAGATGTAAGTACAACAGACTCCGCTACAGAATTGCCGGCAGGAGATTATATGATTACAATATTTGATGAAAATGATTGTTTAGCTACTGTTATGCTTACAGTTATTACGGATCCTTTAATATTTGATGTAACAAATTCTACAGTTACAAATCCTATATGTAATGGATCTAATGATGGATCTATATCAGGAGCTGCAAGTGGCGGATGTCCTCCATATATGTTCGATTACGAAGGCGGAGGAGATGGAACAGGATTAGCAGCGGGAGATTACGGCGTGACCGTAACAGATACGAATGGAAATACTGCTGAAGGTTCAGTTAGTTTAACAGATCCTGAGGAAATTACTTTTACGGTATCCGTTTCTAATGAATCTAATGGAATGATGGACGGGTCTATTACGATAACTCCTAATGGTACAGCTCCTTATTCATATTTGTGGAATCCTGATGTTAGTAATACAATTGTAGATGACACTAATGTAGCAACTGGATTATCTGCTGGATTGTATGACGTAACTGTTACAGACTCTAAAGGATGTTCAGTGTCACAGCTAGGTATTGAAGTTAATAATATTATTACTATTCCATTGATTGGAACAGTAACTACAACAAATGTTGATGGTTGTTTCGGTGACTGTACAGGTGTTATAGCTAGTTCTGTTCTCAGTCTGACAGAAGGAACATTAACAATTGTCCTTTCTGGTCCATCAAATTCTACTCAAACTTTAGATTCTTCAGGTCCATTTAGTTTTGATGGATTGTGCGCAGGTATTTATTCAATAGCAGTAACTGATGTAAATAATGCTACTGACATTCAAGTAGACATAGAAATCAATGAGCCGTCAGATCTTGATGCCACTGTTAGCACAGGGGATGATAATAATAATTGTGATGGATTTATAGATGTAGTAGCTTCAGGAGGCACAGGGTTTTATACATACCAATGGGTAAACCAGGACTGGGACACACCATCTGTTTCTAATCTTTGTGCAGGATTTTACGATCTGGTAATAACTGATGATAATGGCTGTATGTTTATGCTTATCGATATTGAAGTGGGTGGTGGATTTGATGTTCCATGTTGGGTGCCTCGTAAAATAATTACTCCTAATAATGATGGAAAGAATGACTTCTTTACATTCAATTGTATAAATAATAGAGTAGCTGGATTATATATTTTTGATAGATATGGAAGACAAGTGTATTATAATGCTGATTATGATAACTCGTTCAATGGAGTAAGTGATAGTGGAGTAGTGCTTAGCGAAGGAGGATATATGTGGGTGCTCAATATTAATGATGGAGCAGAGGGAAGAAGAGTAGAGCAAGGTACACTGACACTACTCAGAGATTAGTATACCAAATAAGAAAATAATAAGTAAAATCAGCTTTTTAAAAAAGCAAAAATTATAATAGATGAAAAATCAAGTATTATTTACTTTGGCATTAGCCATTATGTCATTCATGGCATCGGCTCAGGAGAGGTACTTCGATGAGAGATATATTTCTGCTCAGAGCTTTATGTTTCCTGTATTAGTTAATCCAGGTGCTATCGGAGTATCAGGTGATCATGAGCTTCTGTTTAATTATCGTAATAGCTGGTCTTCTTTTGAAGGATCACCAAGTACTATACATTTCAATTACAATGGCAATCTAGGTAATCGGGTAGGTTTCGGTGCTGGGCTATTTAGAGATAGTTTTGGAGAGTTAGAAACTACCAAAGGTCTAATAGGTTTCTCTTACACGATCGATTCACCTACCAATAAGTTAGGGTTCGGTCTTAATACAGAATATGTTCAGCATAGATTGGGTGGTGGAGCACTAGATGGTGTCGACGCTACAGACGAAGTTATCCTGAGGAGATTAGATGGTGCTCAATTTTTTGATATATCTGTGGGGGTGCACGGTGTGTATGATGATAAAGTGACTTATGGAGTGTCATTTCCTTCACTGGTTAGTAGTAGAGTATCAGAAGATGTGCCAGGAGAAGATACAGAAAGAGAAATAGGTATGATCTTATATGGTGGTTATGATTATCATTCTGTAGGAAGTGGTATTCATATTATACCATCGATTACGATCAAGAAGCTAAATCAAGTGCCTACGCATGTAGATCTTAATATGATGTTTAATTTCTTAGAAGAAAAATTAGTAAGTGGGATAAATTATACTCTAGGTGGGGAGAAAAGACTTGGATTCTTGTTAGGTACAAAAATAGATAACGTTGGGTTTAACTATTCGTATAATATATCGAATACAGAATTTCAAAAATATAACAACGGTGCTCATGAGATTACACTCAGTTTAAACCTCAGTGCAAAGAAAAAAAAGGTTAATATGGAAGGTATGTAGTAAAAAAGTACCTCATATAAATTATAATCTAAGGGTTCACATGACTTGCATGTGAACCCTTTTTTTATTGATTATTTCTGGTGCATTAGCCTTCTTTTGACTTTCGAAAAGTATGCTTAGTCCCTGAGAGAGAGTGTAGTTATAAATGAAAATATTTATATATAAATTTTTTTAATAGGTTTAATTAAATACCTTTGTGATAAATCAGCAATGCGTATGTATTGAATGATTACACATTATAGATATTTGTCATGTAATAATTACCCGCGTATGGGTAGATAGTATGTTTGGTGGAAATGTATATTTGTGTTTAGTAATCACTGCCACATCATTGAAGTATGATTTTGGTAATGATAAAGACGAAAAATAAAAAGACAACTACAACCCCGTCTATCTGGACTGACTATAATTAAGACGATAATCTACCATCCAGGTTGACATTAATTTTTCTCTAAGGCCTCTATTAATTTTTCTTTTTACTTACGTGAGTGGGTAAAAGGATTCGTGCGTATGCACTTACAGCATTGGCTAATTTTTTTAATCGAAATACATTTAATAACCAAAACTCAATCTCATGAAAAAACTGATGTTCATTTGTTCATTAGCGTTCACTTTCTTACTAGG
>Ga0228664_1000778_pt1 | contig 17901 bp, 10 predicted proteins | sample 78DmetaG_FD_183029 | JGI IMG/M metagenome (GOLD analysis project Ga0228664, IMG submission 183029) | Seawater microbial communities from Monterey Bay, California, United States - 78D | ecosystem: Environmental > Aquatic > Marine > Coastal | place: USA: California | collected 2016-09-26 | reverse complement strand
AGTATGCCATTGTTCACTGCCAAAACCATCTCTTGGTTCGTGAGCAAAGTAAATAGATCCCAAACTATTATTAGGCAACTTTCTGTAATATAAACGAATTGGCTCATCATCATTTGCATGAATTTGTCCAATAATAACTCTTCCAACATGGCTAGAAGAACCAGTTGTTGTTACATGATTTACAGCTAAAGTAGCATTCATTTCACCATCAAAACCAGCAGCTGCATTTTTATCTGCTTCTGGTGATGACCCAAATACCCAATTATTTTTATTAACACCTTGTGTAGGTATACTTGTATTTGTACCTCTTAACATTTCTCTTAGTTCAACCCTAGTATAACTGGTATTTGCAGAAGTTTTAAAACCAGCAATAGGACATTTAAAAACCAAACCTCCATCTGTTCCTGTGTAAAAATAATTAGTATTTTGATAGTTATTGTTAATTTCGGTAACCGTAATTGTTTTAGAAAAACCACTACCATTGTTTTCTGGTGTGTTTAATTTCCAGGTAGATAAATCAAAGTTTTGTGCTGGCGATTTATTTGGGTCTAAATCATTTGCAGTACTAGCCTTAGCTTCTTGAGTAATTAATATAGCTCTTCTTAAATTACCACCAATAACAGTAATATTCCCTAAACGTAAAGTAAGATTAGGATTACTAGCAACAGTAATTATAATAGTACCATTATTAGTACCAAAATTCGGTGAAACTGTTACCCAGTCTAAATTATTATCTGTTACCCAATCTATATTGGCTGTTACTTTTATTGATTGAGATTCTTGATTGGAAGAAAAGGTATTTAAAGTCGAAACTAATAATTGTTCTTGAACCAAATCGTCTTTAGAATCTGACGAACCACAAGAAATAAATGAATAAAATAATATGCTTATAAAAATTAGTTTTAACCAGAATTTCATTTAAATGTAGTTTAGTTTTACACAAACATACAAATTGGTTAACCAATTTTAAAACTTTTAGTATTAAATTATTTTATTACTGATTTTAAAAGATTATGCTGTTAAGGCTTGTTGTAAGTCGTTTATAATATCTTCAACATTTTCTAAACCTACAGAAACCCTTACTAAACCATTTGTAATACCTACTTCTAAACGTTCTTCTTCAGATAATTTACCATGAGTTGTAGAGGAAGGATGTGTTACTATAGTTCTAGTGTCTCCTAAATTTGCAGATAGTGAGCACATTTTAATGTTATTTAAAAATTTTCTACCAGAAACTAAGCCTCCTTTAATTTCAAAAGCAACAATATTACCTCCTAATTTCATTTGCTGTTTAGCTGTATGATACTGAGGATGTGATTTTAAGAAAGGATATTTTACAAGTTCTACTTGTTTATGTTCTTCTAAAAACTGAGCTACTTTTAGTGCATTTTCGCAATGTTTTTCTACTCTTATAGCTAAAGTTTCTAAACTTTTAGACAAGACCCATGCATTAAATGGCGACATTGCTGGCCCTGTATTTCTAGCAAACAAATAGATTTCTCTTATTAAATCTGACTTACCCACAGTTACCCCACCTAAAACTCGACCTTGACCATCGATTAATTTTGTTGCAGAATGTATTACTAAATCTGCTCCAAATTTTATAGGCTCTTGAATGTAAGGTGTTGCAAAACAATTATCTACAATAAATATTAAGTTGTGTTTTTTGGCGATGTTACCTATTACCTCTAAATCTAAAATATCTACTGCAGGGTTTGTAGGTGTTTCAATATAAAGAATCTTGGTGTTTTCTTGAATTAAACTCTCTACTATATCAACTTCATCTACCTTAAAATAAGAGGTTTCTATATTCCATTTAGGTAAATATTTAGTAAACATACTATGGGTAGAACCAAATACAGATCTACAAGAAACAATATGATCGCCAGCATTTAGTAACGCAGCAAAAGAAGAAAAAATAGCAGACATACCTGTTGCAAAAGCATAACCAGCCTCTGCACCTTCCATAGCTACAATTTTATCTACAAACTCTGTGGTATTTGGGTTTGTAAAACGGCTATATAAATTACGTTGCTTCTCTTCTGCAAAAGAAGCACGCATATCTTCTGCATCATCAAAAACAAAACTAGAGGTTACAAATAATGGTGTAGAATGTTCAGAATACTGAGTTCTCTCTGTTTGGTTTCTTATAGCTTGGGTTTCGAAATGTTTATTGTTGCTCATTTATTTTATGATGTGATTCTGAAACAAGTTCAGAATGAGACTTTGTGTCTAGTTGTTATGTTTTGCTAATCTTAAAATATCTCCAAAAACACCTCTTGCAGTTACATTAGCTCCTGCACCAGCACCTTGTATTACAATGGGCTGATTACCATAAGATTCTGTATAAATCTCAAAAATAGCATCAGAACCTTGTAAAGAACCCAAAGGAGTGTTTTTTGATGTTGATATTAATTTTACTTCTAAAATTCCCTTTTCTTTTGATAAATCTCCACTTAATTCGCCTATATATCTTAATACATGATTTGGTTTTTGAGCATCTTTAAGAGTTTGATATTCTTGATTCATTAGCGCTAAATTGTCAAGAAAATCTTTAACAGAGCCATTTCTTAATTGTTCTGGAATTAAGTTTTTAATGTCAACTTCATGCAACTCGTTTTTTAAATCTAATTCTCTTGCTAAAATCAATAATTTTCTTGCAACATCATTACCTCCTAAATCTTCTCTAGGGTCTGGTTCTGTAAAACCTTTTTGAATAGCTTCTTTAAGCACTTCTGAAAAAGAAACATCTTGTGATGAAAATGTATTAAATAAATAACTTAAAGAACCCGAAAAAACGCCTCTAATTTTTGTGATATTTTCTCCAGATTCATGCAATAAACGAATGGTATCTATTAAAGGCAACCCTGCACCCACATTGGTTTCGTATAAATATTGTTTTTTTTGTTCTTTTAGTTTTGCACGTAACTCTTTATAAAAATCAAAAGACAGAGTGTTTGCTATTTTATTGCAAGAAACCAAATCGAAACCAGCTTCTATTAACGGAATGTAGTTTGAAACAAAGGTTTTACTAGCAGTATTATCTACAGCAATTAAATTTTCGAAATGATGGTCTTTTGCAAAGTTGATAACATCTTGTACAGTTGTATTTGAATGCCCATTATCTTCTAAGTCTTGTTCCCAACTTTTTGAAACCTCAGTAGACGTTAATAATACTTTTTTAGAGTTAGCTACAGCAAAAACATTTAACTGTATTTTTCGTCTTTCTAATATAGAAGTTGCATTGTCTATTATTTGATGTATAAGAGTACTACCCACTAATCCTTTACCAAAAATGGCAATATTTATTTTTTTATTGACTCCGAAAACTTGACCATGAATTACATTTACAGCTTTATGTAATTCGTCTTTTTTAACCACCAAGCTTACATTTTTACCTGTAATGGTATTATTAAATAAAAGAGGTATGATATGGTTTTTAATTAAAGCATTATAAGGGTGATGAAACTCACTTAAATCTTGCCCAATAATAGAAATTACAGCAACATTTTTTGTGACAGAAATTTGATTTACATCTTGCGAATAAAAGTCGTTTTCGAATTCGTTTTCTAAGGCTAACACAGCTTCTTCTGCATGGTTAGCATTAATAATGAGACCAATACCTCTTTCTGATGAGCCTTGAGAAATAATACTAACACTAATGTTTTTATGGCTTAACGCTTTAAAAATACGAGCATCTACCCCTACTTTACCTAACAAACCTCTACCCTCAAAATTTAAAAGAGCCACATTATTAATTGTAGAAATAGAAGTAATTCCTTTAGATGAAGACTCAGCAGTTATTAAAGTTCCTTTGTCTTCTGGATTAAACGTATTTAAAATTCTAAGGTTAATATTCTTCTCTAATAAGGGGATGATTGTTTTAGCATGTAATATAGATGCTCCAAAATTTGCCAATTCATTAGCTTCTGAATAAGAAAGCTGTGAAATCTTTTTGGCATCTGAAACCAAATCTGGATTGGCAGTATAAATACCACTTACATGAGTATAATTTTGTAATTCTTCTGCATTTAAATAATTGGCTAAAAGTGCAGCTGTATAGTTGCTTCCATTTCTACCCAAAGTAGTAGTTTCTCCTTTTTTATTTGAAGCGATAAAACCAGTTACAATATTTATTGAGTTTTTATTCTTTTTAAAATATTCAGTAACATTTTCTTTAGATATAGACTGTATTGGTTTTGCGTTCCCAAAAGATTCATCTGTAACAATAAGTGCTCTAGCATCTACAACATTTGCCTCTATTTTTAATTCTTTTAATAAGCTAGAAAGTAGCTTAGCAGCAAGTAATTCGCCTTGTGCTAACACCTCATCTTTAATTTTTTGGCTATAATCACCTAATAAAGAGACACCCTCAAAAATAGTTTCTAATTTTAAAAATTCAATTGATAAATCGACTTTAATATTTGGTTTTTGTTGATATTCTTTAAACTTAATAAAGTCAGACGTGTACTCTTTTTTTTGAGCTGCTTTTTCTAAAATATTTTCTAATTGATTAGTAGCATTTCCTCTTGCAGAAACTACTACTGTAAAATTTTCTCCGTTTTTATATTTTTTAGAAATAATGTTTAAAACATTTTCTAGACCAGCATCATTTGCAAGAGATTTACCCCCAAACTTAATCACCTTCATCTTTTGCTTTTTGTAATCTTTATTAAAAATTGGTTCTATTATTTTTTGTAATTGATTGTATTCTATTAAAAATGCATCATGACCATGAACAGAATTAATTTCGTTATAGGTAACATTGGGTTTATTTAATGCCATTAATTTTTGTGTTTCTCTGTTTTCTTCTGCTGTAAAAAATAAATCTGAGTCTACACCAATAATGTGAATATCTGCTTCAATAGCATCTAGAATAGCTGCACTTTTTTCTCCATTATTGGTAACATCAATGGTTTTTAATAATTGATTCATTAACTTATAGGAAGACAATTGAAAACGCTCTTGTAATTTTTTTCCATGATGCAACAACCAACTTTCTATATTAAAAATCTCTAATTCTTTATTTTTTGTTCTATGAAAACGCTCTTTAAAAGATTCTGGTGTTCTGTAACACAACATGGCATGCATACGTGCATCATGAACAGGGTTTTTAGAATTTACTAAAAACTGTTCTTGTATTTGGCAGTTTGCAATTAACCAGTCTGTAGATTTCCAATCTGTGGCAACAGGAATAAAATGTTTGGTGATTTTATTGTTTAAAACTACCATTTCCCAAGCAATACCACCCCCTAAAGAACCCCCAATTAAAGCAAATAAATGCGTAATATTTAATTGCTGTAATCCTTTTAAAAACAACCTAGCAATATCTCTAGCAATAAAGCTTTTATAATCGTCAATAATAAAACCATCAAAACCATTACCAGGAATATTAAATGCTAAAACAGTATACTTCTGCGTATTAATTGTTTTATTTTCTCCAATAATTGCTGACCACCAACCTTCTTTTTCAGCTACATTACTATTACCTGTTAATGCATGGTTTACCAAAACAATAGGAGCAGTACCTAATTGTAACCCAAATAATTGATAACTCAGTTTAATGTTTTCAAATTGAGTACCACTTTCTGTTGTAAAGTGCTTTAGTATGATATGATGTAATGAATGTTTCAAACAATATATTTTTTGAGCCTTTCTAAAAAAAAGAAAGGCTCAATGAATTAAAATTACACTAATAATTCTTGTGGTATTTTAGCAAAAGCCTCTTTTAAATCGGTCTTTAAATCTTCTATATCTTCTATACCAACAGACAGTCGTATTAAATCTGATGTTACTCCTGCACTTTCTTGCTGAGCTTCATTTAATTGTTGATGAGTTGTACTTGATGGATGAATAATTAAAGATTTTGTATCTCCAATATTTGCTAATAATGAAAACACTTTAGTTTCATTTGCAATAGTTTTTGCTGCTTCAAAACCTCCTTTAGCACCAAAAGTTACTATACCACTTTGTCCATTAGGTAAATACTTTTTTGCTAAAGCATTGTATTTGCTACTTTCTAAACCAGGGTAATTTACCCAAGCAACTTCCTCTTGTGCCTCAAGCCATTTTGCTAATGCTAAAGCATTTTCTGAATGTTGTTTTATTCTTACAGATAAAGTTTCTAAACCTTGAATAATATTAAATGCATTTGTTGGGCTTATTGCACCACCAAAATCACGTAAACCCTCTAAAATCAACTTAAAAGTAAATGAGGCAGCACCTAATGTTTCGTAGTATTTTAAACCATGATACCCTGCTGAAGGTTCAGTAAATTCTGGGAATTTGCCACTAGACCAATCAAAAGTTCCTGCATCAATTATAGCACCTCCTAAAGAATTTCCTTGACCACCAATATATTTTGTAAGAGAATGAATTACAATATCTGCACCATGTTTTATAGGATTTAACAATGCAGGTGTAGCCACTGTATTATCTACAATAAAAGGTACTCTAGCTGCTTTTGCATGTGTAGCAATCTCTTCTAAGTCTAATACATCTAATTTTGGATTTCCTAACGATTCAACAAAAAAGGCTCTAGTATTTTCTTGAACAGCTTCTGCAAAATTCTCTGGTTTTGAAGCATCTACAAAAGTAGTTGTAATGCCAAATCTTGGTAAAGTAACATTAAGTAAATTGTAAGTACCTCCATACAAACTGCTTGAAGCTACAATATGGTCTCCTGCTTTTAATAGGGTTAATAATCCTGTAGAAATTGCTGCTGTACCAGACGCAAAAACAACAGCACCTACACCACCCTCAATTGCAGCCAAACGTTCTTGCAAAATTTGATTTGTTGGGTTGTTTAAACGTGTGTAAATAAACCCTAATTCTTGTAATGAAAAAAGATTTGCTGCATGATCTGCATCATTAAAAACATAAGATGTAGTTTGGTAAATTGGAACAGCTCTTGCCCCCCCATTTGATTTTACATCATGACCTGCGTGCAACGCATTCGTTGCTAATTTTTGTATACTCATTTTTCTATTTTTTTGAGTTAATAAATAATTAAAACAAAAGTCAAATGCATCATAAATATGATGTACTTAAAAGAAAAATGTTAAAAAGAAAAATAAGAATAGCCAGAACTAGCATATTCTTTTTTTGTTATCTATCCATTCTCAAATTTGAGATACTAAAACTAGTTTAGTATTTGGGTAGAATTTAGCACCTTCTTTATTGCTAAAGGGTTGCTAAGGCTTCACTGGGTCTAATCCCTCCACCTTTCTTGATAACATTTCAATAAGTTATTGAACTTTGTGAGTACAAATATTGCAACAGAAAAATTTAATATCCAAATAAAAAGAAGTTAATTTTATTTTAATTATCGATTTCAATTAATTTTAATACATTTTTTAAAGTATCTATAAATTTTAGTTAAAAATTCGTTTCGTTTTAGAATTATCACTTAGATTTGCAGTCGAATTTAAGAGGAAAAATTTGAACTGATTGCAACCTCAATAAAAAATGCTAAAGCAGTAATTTCCTACTTCTTTTAGCGACAAAGCAATCATTTTTAAATAAAAACAATTAAAATAAAATTGAATTATGTCGTATTTATTTACTTCAGAAAGTGTATCAGAAGGACATCCAGATAAAGTAGCAGACCAAATCTCTGATGCTTTAATAGACAATTTTTTAGCCTTTGATAAAACTAGTAAAGTGGCTTGTGAAACTTTAGTAACTACTGGTCAAGTTGTATTAGCTGGTGAAGTTAAATCTGATACTTATTTAGATGTTCAAAAAATAGCTAGAGACGTTATTAACAAAATAGGATATACTAAAGGAGAATATATGTTTGATGGTAATTCATGTGGAGTATTGTCTGCCATTCATGAACAATCACCAGATATTAATCAAGGAGTAGATAAAGCAAACCCAGAAGAACAAGGTGCTGGAGACCAAGGTATGATGTTTGGTTATGCAACAGATGAAACTGAAAACTATATGCCTTTAGCCTTAGAGTTGTCTCATAGATTATTAAAGGAATTAGCAGAAATACGAAGAGAGAATAAAGACATTACTTACCTTAGACCAGATGCAAAAAGCCAGGTAACTATTGAGTATTCTGATGATAATATCCCTCAAAGAATTGATGCCATAGTAATTTCTACACAACACGATGATTTTGACAAAAGTGAAGCAGTAATGTTAGCAAAAATCAAAAAAGATATTGTTGAAATTTTGATTCCAAGAGTTATTGCAAAGTTACCTCCTCATATTCAAAAATTATTCACAGACGACATTACTTATCATATTAATCCCACAGGAATTTTTGTAATAGGTGGTCCTCATGGAGATACTGGCTTAACAGGTCGTAAAATTATTGTAGATACATATGGAGGTAAAGGCGCACATGGTGGAGGTGCTTTTTCTGGAAAAGATCCAAGTAAAGTAGATAGATCTGGGGCTTATGCAACTAGACATATTGCAAAAAACTTAGTAGCTGCTGGTCTTTGTAAAGAAGTATTGGTACAAGTTTCTTATGCCATTGGCGTAGCAAAACCAACAAGTATACATGTAGATACTTACGGAACTGCAACTGTTAATTTAACAGATGGAGAAATTAGTAGAAAGGTAGAAGAGATTTTTGATATGCGTCCTTACTTTATAGAACAACGCCTTAAATTAAGAACACCTATCTATTCTGAAACTGCTGCTTATGGACATATGGGAAGAACTCCAGAAGTAAAAACAGTTACTTTTACAAATCCAATGGGAGAAACTGTTTCTGAAGAAGTAGAAACGTTTACTTGGGAAAAATTAGATTATGTAGATAAAGTTAAACAAGTTTTTCAACTTTAAAATCATAAATAGTATTACAAAACAAGCCTTTAGAAATTCTAAAGGCTTTTTTTATGTTAATTATTTTTTTGGCTTTAACAATTTATTAAGAATTCTGCCTTTTTAGTTTCCGTAATTTCGGGGGCAATTCAAACATAAATTAATTATGACAAAAAAAGTACTATCGCAACTTCTTTTAGTTGCATTCGTTTTTGCTTTTTCTTTAGATGCTGAGGCTCAAAAAAAGAAGAAAAGAAGTAAAAAAGATGATAAAAAAGCTGTGGCTGTAAAACCAAAGCCAAAACCAAAACCTAAAAAAGGTGCAATACAACCTTATGGGAAAGTGGTAACTAAAGACATGAAGACTGATGATGGTCTTTTTAAAGTGCATTCAAAAGACAATGCTTACCTATTTGAAATTCCGGATTCTTTATTAGAAAGAGAAATGCTAATGGTAACTAGAATTGCTAAAACTGCAAGCGGAATTGGTTTTGGTGGTGGAAAAACTAACACACAAGTTTTACGTTGGCAACGTAAAGACAAACAAGTATTATTAAGAATTGTATCTCATCAAGTAGTTGCAGATACTATTTTACCAGTCCATGAAGCTGTAGTAAATTCTAACTTTGAACCTGTTTTATATTCTTTTCCTATAAAAGCTTATAATAAAGACACTACTGGTGTTGTTATAGACGCTACTAAATTATTAACAGAAGATATTATGCCATTAGGTTTCCCTCAATCTTACAGAACTAGATATAGAGCAACTCGTTTAGATAAGTCTAGATCTTACGTAGAAAGAGTAAGTAGTTATCCAGAAAATATTGAATTACGTCATGTAAAAACTTATTTTGCATCTAACCCACCAAGTAATCGTAGTGTTGGTTCTATTTCTGTTGAAATGAGTAACTCTATGATCTTATTACCTAAGGTACCTATGAAGCGTCGTTATTTTGACGAACGTGTTGGATGGTTTGCCAGAGGACAAACTGATTACGGTTTAGACGCTCAGAAAAGTAAAACTGTAACTTACTTAGACAGATGGAGATTAGAAGTAAAAGATGAAGATATTGAGAAGTTTAAGAGAGGAGAATTAGTAGTACCAAAAAAACAAATTGTTTACTATATAGATAGAGCTACACCAGAAGTGTGGAGAAAGTATATAAAGCAAGGTATAGAAGATTGGCAAGTTGCTTTTGAAGCAGCTGGTTTTAAAGAAGCAATTATTGCAAAAGATCCACCTACAAAAGAAGAAGATCCAGACTGGTCTCCAGAAGATGTTCGTTATTCTGTTGTTAGATATTTAGCTTCTCCAATTCCAAATGCAAACGGACCTCACGTAAGTGACCCACGTTCTGGAGAAATTTTAGAATCTGATATTAACTGGTATCATAATGTAATGTCGTTACTAAGAAACTGGTTCTTTGTACAAACTGCTGCTATTAATCCAGAAGCACAGTCTACTGAATTTAAAGATGAAATTATGGGACGTTTAATTCGTTTTGTATCATCTCATGAAGTTGGGCATACTTTAGGATTACCTCATAACATGGGAAGTTCTGTAGCTTATCCTGTAGATTCTTTACGTTCTGCAACATTTACAAAAAAATACGGAACAGCACCTTCTATTATGGATTATGCTCGTTTTAATTATGTAGCACAGCCAGAAGATAAAGGTGTCGCTTTAATGCCAGATATTGGAGTATATGATAAATACGCTATTGCTTGGGGTTATAGACCTATTTTAGATAAAACTGCTAAAGAGGAAAAGCCAATTTTAGATTCTTGGATTTTAGAACATGCTGGAGACCCAATGTATCGTTTTGGACATCAACAAGCTGGTGGTGTAGTAGACCCTAGTTCTCAAACAGAAGATTTAGGTGATGATGCTATGAAAGCTAGTATGTATGGTATTAAAAACTTAAAAAGAATTTTACCTAAATTAGAAGATTGGACTACTAAAAAAGGTGAAACTTACGAAGAAATGGCAACTATGTATGGTCAAGTTTTAGGTCAGTTTAGTAGATATATGGGACACGTTGCTGCTAATGTTGGTGGTGTTTACGAATACTACAAAACAGCAGACCAAGATGGAGCTGTATATACGCATGTACCAAAAGATCATCAAAGAAATGCAGTTAAGTTTTTAAATGAGCAATTATTTAAGACACCAACTTGGATGATTGATAAAAACATTTTTAATAAAACAGGTTTTTCTGGAAACATAGAACGTATTAACTCTATTCAAACAAGAGGATTAAATGGTGTTTTAAGCCCTGGAAAAATGGCACGTATGATTGAAAATGAAACACTTAATGGAAATAATGCTTATAAAATAACTACATTGTTTTACGATTTAAGAAGAGGTGTTTGGAGTGAGTTATACAATGGAAAAACTATTGATACTTACAGAAGAAACTTACAAAGAGCTCACATAGAACGTTTAGATTATTTATTAAACGACGCTAAAAGTCAAAGAGGTTTTAATGCTGGATACTTAAAAAGAAGTACAGTAAACATTGACCAATCTGATATTAAAGCTATGGTTCGTGGAGAATTAAATCGTTTAAAAAGAGATATCAAAGCTAATGTTGGTAAAGCAGCAAACACAGTTTCTAAATATCACTTACAAGATGCTTTAGCTAGAATAGATATGGCTTTAGATCCAAAATAGTAAAACATTATTTTTACAAATATAAAACCTCGCAATTTTGCGAGGTTTTTTTTTATAAATAAGTTCTTATATTTAGTGTAGAAGAAACTGAATAAATTTTCTTCATTATAATGCTACTACTTATAAAAAATTGAACATAAATGATTGCTAAATATTACGACTTAAAAAACTTAAAAGGAGATATTACAGGAGGCTTAGTAGCTGGTGTTGTTGCTTTACCTTTAGCCTTAGCCTTTGGTGTACAATCTGGTTTAGGAGCTATAGCTGGTTTATATGGTGCAATTGCTGTTGGTATTTTTGCTGCTATTTTTGGAGGCACTAAAACACAAGCTAGTGGACCAACAGGACCCATGACTGTAGTTTCTGCTGCATTAGTTGCCTCTGCAATTGATATTACAGGTAGTTTACAAGCAGCCATGCCCATAATAGTTGCCACATTTTTATTGGGTGGTATTTTTCAAATTGTATTTGGATTCTTAAATATTGCTGGTTATGTAAAGTACTTTCCTTATCCTGTAGTTTCTGGTTTTATGAGTGGTGTAGGTTTAATTATTATCATACTTCAACTATTTCCATTTGCAGGTTTATCTTCAGCAAAATCGACTTGGTTAGTATTACAAGATTTACCAAGATTATTCACAGATTTTAATGTTAATGCACTCTTATTGGGTTTATTAACTGTAATTATTTATTACGTTTTTCCTTATATATCTAAAGCAATACCTAGTGCTCTTGTAGCTTTAGTTGTTGCGTCTGTAGCGAGTTTCTTTTTAAATTGGGATGTACCATTAATTGGAGAAATCCCTTCTGGCTTACCAAGTTTACAAGTAGATGGTATATTTAGTATAGACGCAAGTGCTTATTCTCTAATTTTAGAGTATGCAATAGTCTTAGCAGTTTTAGGCTCTATAGATTCATTACTAACATCTGTTATAGCAGATAATATGACCAAAACAAAACACAATAGTAATAGAGAATTAATAGGACAAGGAATTGGTAATGCAATAGCAGGTATTTTAGGAGGTATACCAGGAGCTGGTGCTACTAAAGGAACAGTAATCAATATAAATAGTGGAGGTAAAACAAGACTTTCTGGAACCATACATGGTTTATTTTTATTAGCTGTTTTATTAGGCTTAAGTAAGCTAGCTGCATACATTCCTCTTTCAGTTTTAGCAGGGTTATTAATACCTATTGCATTTAAAATTATAGATGCTAAAGGCTTTAAACACTTATTGGTTGTTCCTAAATCTGATGCAATTGTACTTATCATTGTATTATTAATAACCACGTTTGGTAGTTTAATTCAAGCAGTTGGTATTGGGTTGCTTTTGGCTTCGTTATTATTTATGAAACAAGCTAGTGATATTGCAGAAGAAGGATTAGAAGTAGGAACATTGGCTGGGTTTAAAGGAGAAAAACCTTGGCAAGATGAATTAGAGTTCTATGAAAAATATAAAGACAAAGTCTATATTAAGCACTTGTATGGCCCTTTGTTTTTTGGATTTACTTCTCATTTTCAAGAGGAAATAAAAAACATACCAAAAGAAGTAAAAGCTTTAATCATTAGAATGGATAGAGTGCCTTATATAGATCAATCTGGTTTATATGCACTTGAAAATGCTATCTTAGATTTAGAACAAAGAAATATTATGGTTTTATTAATAGATGTTGATGAACAACCTTGTGATAAACTAAAATCTATTGATATTATTCCTGATTTAATTGCTGAAGACCATATTTTTAATACAGTTGAAGAAGCTTTTGTGTTTTTAAAAACTGAATTAATAAAATAAAAAAGTAAGATAAATTTACTTTTTCATTCTAAACTCCATATAAATAGGTAAATGATCTGAGGCTTGACCAAACTCATTTACTACTTTACCAGAAATATATTCAATAGAGTTTTTAGTGTAAAAGATATAGTCTATTCTTTCAAAAGGCTTTTTAGTATCGAAAGTATTTGGCGGATTTTGAAAATTAAAAGCTGCATTACCTGTTTCTTTCATTGCAAAAATCTTTTGAATAATGGCTTGATAATCTCTAGCTCTAGAATTAAAATCACCTAATAAAATAGTTGGATAATCTTGTGCATATTTATTATAAATACCCAAAACTTTCTCAAACTGTTGTACTCTTGTATTTTTATCAAAAGCCTCTAAATGTGTGTTAATCACAACAACCTCTTTATCATTCAACACAACCTTTACTATCTGTGCTAAACGTTCTAAATAAAAGGCATCTCTATAAAATGGTTCGCTTTCTACTCTTTGTAAAACAATTCTTTCTTGATCTTTTAAAGGATATTTGCTAAGTATAGATTGGCCTGAAATTACTTTTCCAAAATGCATGCTTGGTGGCCAATAAGGAAAAGGTAAATAACGCTCATCCCAATTAACAGTTCTAGCTCTATAATTATACCCTAAAGCTGCAATTTTTTCTTCTTGATTTACATGAAAAGATCTTGAAGCATCGTAATCTATTTCTTGAAAAGCTATGATATCTGGATTTATCTTTTTCGTTTCTGTAAGTACTTTTTGTAAATTAGTATCAAATAAAGATTGTGGTTTAGCTATAGCTCTATTGTTAGTCATGCCACTTAAATAACCAATATTGTAGGTTGCAATACTAAAAATTGAATCATTTTTAGGTGTAGAAAATTCATCAACAGTTATAATTTTTGCATATTCTTTTTCATCTAAAGTAGATGATGATGCCCAAAAATAAAATACAACTAAGGCTATTATTAATAAAACTAATATTCTAAAAAAGTACTTTACAAATTGTTTCATAAGTTTTCTGGTATATTTTCTGGTGGTTTATCATTTTTAAACTCACTAATCACTTTAGAGATTGATGACTCTAACCTTGCTTTATCTGTATTGTATTTTGGCGATAAATTTGATTTATCTGGAAACTGCTCTATAGTTACAGTTGTAGAAGGGAAAGCAAACTCTACTCCTAATTCTGCAGCTAACTTTATAATAGCAATGTGTAATCTGTGTTTAGATGATTGTTCAACACCCCAAGCTAAGCTTTTAAAATAAACATTAACCATTATTAATAATGCAGAGTCTCCAAAACCTGTAAATTCTACATTATAAGAATCAGATCTAGTTTCTGGATGCTCTATAACAATTTTACGAACTCCATTCACAAAAGCTTCTATTAATTCTGGTGGAGTATCATAACGTAACCCTAAATTGGTATTATATCTTCTGTATAAACGTAAACCTTTATTGTTAATTACAATTTCAGACAACTTACTATTAGGTATTTGATAAACAGAAGTATCTGCAGCACGAACTCTTGTAGATCTAAACCCAACTCTTTCTACTGTACCTACAACTTCACCAGCTTCAATCCAATCATCTATATGAAAAGGTTTGTCTAAAAAAATCATTATAGTACCTATAAGATTTTTTACAGTGTCTTGAGAAGCTAAAGCAAATGCTAAACCACCAATGGTAGCTCCAGCAATTAATGTAGTGGTATCTACACCAAATAAATTTAATAATTTAAAAACTCCAATAACAATTACTAAACCTGTAAAAAAGTTATTTAAAATTGGCACTAATTGATCATCTAGTCTACTATGTGTATTCTCAGTAAATTCTGAATACATCCTCATAACCACCTTTACTAATTTTAAGAAGACGTAAATCCAAAATACAGTTTCAACTATATTTAATGCTAAGAATATCCATTTATTAAAAGTGATAGAGAACTGTAAAGAAGGTATAAATAGTTCAATGATATTTATACAAATCAACAAAGCAATTGGGTGAGCTAATTTTTTTAGTTCATTATCTATATCTTTATTTGAAATGTTTTTTAAAACAGATTTATGAATTCTTTGTAAGATAGAAAAAGCAACTTTTTTTACGATGATATAAATAAAGATGTTTAGTATCAACAAAATGATAAATCCTAAAATTTGCCAAATTTCTATAGACCTTATTTTTTTATGCCCAAATACTGGTATAATTTCTTGAAACTTATCTATGTACCAAGGAAAAACACTATTGTAAATTGCATCTATTTTAGTAATAGTTTCTCTAGAATAATACCACTTGCCCTCTATTTTTTCTAAATAAATTTCGGGCATTCTATCTGGAAACATAATGTATCTAGATACTGCTGTAACTCCAATAGAATCTACATAATTACTATTTATTGGCACTTTAGTAAAGTCTACAAATAATCCTTTACCATCTAAAATTTGTTTAATTTTTATAGCCTTTCTAATAGCTTTTTTATTTTCTAAACCATAAATGGTTTTTGCAGATTTATTAGGTTGATAAGAATCTGGTTGTAAGAAATAAAGATGTGTATTTAAAGTGGCATTAGGGTTACTTAAATTTACTTTTACTGTATCTAGTAATTGCTCTTGAGCACTTAATAATAAAGGAAAAAAAAGAAAAAGTAATCTTAGTTTTTTCATATTTAATTTTGTTAAATTTACGTTAAACACATAACAAATTTAAACCTTTTAAGAATTATGTTGTCTAAGAATTGAAAATAAAAAATAATTAAAAAAGAATATCATGAGAAAATTAGCAAGCATATTAGTTTTAGTTTTTGCCTTTACATTAACAACTGAAGCACAAAAAATGAGAAATCAAAAAAGACCAAAACTAACTGTTGAACAACAAACAGATTTAGCTGTAAAAAAAATGACGTTAGCTTTAGATTTAACTGAAAAGCAACAGAATCAAATAGAACCTCTTATAAAAGCAAAAGTTTCTAAAAGAAAAGCAATGATGGAAAAGCGTTTAGAAATGAGAAAAAACAACACTAAACCTACTGCAGATGAAATGTATAAAATGCAAGCAGAACGTTTAGATGACCAAATTGCAATGAAAAATAGAATAAAAAATATTCTTAATAAAGAACAATTCGAAAAGTTTGAAAAAATGGCTAAAGGAAGAAAAATGAAAGGGAAAAAAATGATGAAAAAAAGAGGAGCTATGAAGAAAAGAAAAATGCTAAAAGAGCGTAAAGAAGAAAACTAATTTTGGTTGATTAAAAAAGCCCAGTTTCATCTCTGAAACTGGGCTTTTATTTTTGTATTATTCTTTAAACCAGCCTGAATATTTTACATAGTTATTCGCAATTCTATCTATTTCACCAGAAATTAATTCTTGTGATATATCTTTCACTTTTTTTGCAGGCACACCTGCATAAATACTTCCTGCTTCTACTCTTGTATTTTTAGTAACTATTGCACCTGCTGCAATAATTGAGTTACTTTCTACAATACAATCGTCCATAATTATGGCACCCATACCTACCAAAACATTATCATGAATGGTACACCCATGCACAATCGCATTGTGCCCAATTGATACATTATTACCAATAGTTGTAGGTGATTTTTGATAAGTCGCATGTATAACTGCACCATCTTGTATGTTGACTTTATTGCCAATTTTTATAAAGTGTACATCTCCTCTTAGTACTGCATTAAACCAAATAGAGCATTGTTTTCCGAAAGAAACTTCGCCAACAATAGTGGCATTTTCTGCAACATAACAATCTTCTGGAATTTGTGGGTGTTTGTTATTTACGGATTTTATGATTGGCATATTTATAGTTTTAATTGGTTCATTTTGATTTTTAATTAATCATTTAATATAAGACAACAAATTACTCTTGGTAATATAGTTAGTTGATTTGTAAAAAAAAGCCTGTAATTTGTTTACAGGCTTTTATTTTAATTTTAATTTTTGACCAACAGAAATCGTATTATCTGTTAATCCATTAATCTCTTTTAGTTCAGACACACTTAATCCAAATCGTCTAGATATAGAGTATAAAGTATCTCCTTTTTTAACTTTATAAGATTTAGATTTTGTAATAGTCTCTTTTGTTTTCTTTTCTCTTTTAGGTTTTTCGTATTTAAAGTTTTTCTTCTTTACATCATCAAACTCATATAACTTATAATCTTCTATAATTTTTATTAATTTATTTGGATATTTTTTATCAGTGGCATACCCTGCTTTTCTTAACCCTTTTGCCCATTTTCTGTAATCTTTGGTACCATAAGAAAATAGAAATGCATAACGTCTTCTCTGTGTTAAAAATTTAGAATGGTCATCAAATGAAGTTTCTACATATTTGTATTTTCTAAAACATTCACCTTTTTCATCATCATCATGATAAACACGTTGTCCTTGCCAACCTGTATGACACTTTATCCCAAAATGATTGTTAGATTTCATAGCCAATTCGCTTCTACCTCTGCCAGATTCTAAAATACCTTGAGCTAAAGTTATACTAGCAGGAATTTTATTCTCATGCATTTCATGGACTGCTAAGGGTGCATATTTTCTAATATAAGCGAGTGTATATTTATTTAATTTTGGGTTTTTTCTTTTAAGTTTCTTCGTAATTTCTACCTCATCTACAGAAAGTAATTTTACAGGTTTTTTTTCAACTGA
>Ga0228664_1000728_pt1 | contig 18606 bp, 17 predicted proteins | sample 78DmetaG_FD_183029 | JGI IMG/M metagenome (GOLD analysis project Ga0228664, IMG submission 183029) | Seawater microbial communities from Monterey Bay, California, United States - 78D | ecosystem: Environmental > Aquatic > Marine > Coastal | place: USA: California | collected 2016-09-26 | reverse complement strand
AACTAATTCATTATATTCTCCATTTGTAAAAAGAAATTTATTGCTTTCATTCGGGCTGCCTATAAAAAGAACACTTTTTTCTGGTGAAGTACCAACTAAAAAAATATCCGATTTAAGCAAGCTAATATTAAATTGATGAATTCCTTTATTAGATTTAGAGGAATCAATTTTTAAGGGATTGTTTCGATCGATTTTATATAAATAAATATACTGATCGGTTTGTTGAATAAATTCTAAATAATAATTATTATCATTATTTATAGATGCTTTTTCACCTTTGCAGCTTATTATAACTAAAATCAGTAAAATAGAAATAACTTTTTTCATTTTTAATTGATTAATTGGTTGAGTAATTGATTTATTTTTTTTGGATCTGCTGTTCCCTTGGAGGCTTTCATTATTTTGCCAATGAAAAATCCAGTAAGTTTTTTTTCTCCATTTTTAAATCTTTCTTTTTCTTGTGGATTTTTATCCAATATTTCTTTAATCAAGACTTCTAAATTATTTTCATTTTGTTGATTAATCCACTGGTTTTTTTCAGCTATTGAATTTGGGTTTTCTTGTGGATATTTTAACATTTCTGGAAATAATTTTTGGCTAGCCAAGGAATGAGTAATTATTCCATCATCAATCATATTTATAAGCATACCAATGCTTTCAGCCTTAATCGGAAAATTTGTTATTTCTATTGCCTTTTGATTTAAGTAGGATTTAATACTTCCCATTAGCCAATTGGTTGCACCTTTATAGTTGTTGGTGTATTCTAAAATACTTTCGTAATAAAAGGCAATTTCTTTTTGCTCAATGATTACTAAGGCATCGTAATTAGACAGTCCATATTTGGTAGTAAATTTTTCAAATAAATCATTTGGAAGATTAGGCATAGATGATTGAATATCCATGAGTAATTTTTCTTCAATTTTTACTGGATTCAAATCTGGTTCTGGAAAATATCTATAATCGTGTGCTGCTTCTTTCTTTCGCATAGCACTTGTTTTTCCACTTGGTGCATCAAAAGTTCTAGTTTCTACATTAACTTTTTTATTATCGTCTAATAATTTTGCTTGTCTAACAATTTCATAATCAATAGATCTTTGAACATTTCTAATGGAATTTAGATTTTTAATCTCTACTCGATCTCCAAATTGGTCTTTTCCAATTGGCATGATTGAAATATTAACGTCACATCTCATGCTCCCTTCTTCCATATTACCATCACATATATCTAAATACCTGAGAAGTTTTCTTATTTCAGAAACATATTGATAGGCTTCATTAGAAGTTTTAATTACTGGTTCAGTGACTATTTCCAAAAGTGGAACTCCTGCTCTATTTAAATCAATAAGGGTGTTAAATGGGTCTAAATCGTGAATGCTTTTTCCAGAATCTTCCTCCATGTGGATTCTAGTTAATTTAATATCCTTGGTTTTGTTATTTTCTAACCTAATTAAAATTTTACCATTTTTACAAATTGGTTTTTTATCTTGAGTTATTTGATAACCCTTAGGTAAATCTGCATAGAAATAATTTTTTCTATCAAAATGCATTTCTCTAGTAATATCACAATCTAAAGCTAAGCCTAATTTTACAGCGTGATTTACTATTTCTTTATTAAATTTTGGTAATGTTCCTGGGTGACCTAACGATACTGGAGAAGTAAGGGTGTTAGGAGAGGCTCCAAATTCATTTTTATCGCCACAATATGCTTTTGAATTGGTTTTAAGCTGAGCATGAATTTCAATTCCTATAACAGGTTCGTATTTTGATAGTGCATTTTCTAGCTCCATTTTTAAATTGATTCTAAGAGTTTTTTAATAAGCTTTGTCAAGTTTTGTTCTGATTTAGAAGCAACATTTTGAACATCTTGGTGGGTTACTTTTACAATTTTTCCTGGAACTCCTAAATCGGTTATTATAGATAATCCAAAACACGGTATTTGCATATGTCTAGCTGCTATAACTTCCGGAACAGTACTCATTCCAACTGCATCTGCACCTATTTTTCTAATGTAGGAGTATTCTGCTGGTGTCTCTAGCGTAGGTCCAGTCAAGCCAGCATAAATTCCATTTACAGTTTTAATATTCAAATTTTTAGAAAGTGATTGGGCCTTGGCTATGAGACTTTGGTCGTATGCATCGCTCATATCTGGAAATCTAGTTCCTAGTTCTTCAATATTAGGTCCAATCAAAGGGTTGGTTGGGAAAAGATTTATATGGTCATTTATTATCATAATATCTCCAATTTCAAAATTGGGATTAACACCTCCAGAGGCATTGCTTACAATTAATTTATTGATGCCCAAAAATTTCATTACTCTTATTGGAAATACAATTTGACTCATTGTATAGCCCTCATAAAAATGAAATCTACCTTGCATTGCAATTACTTTTTTATTCCCTAATAAACCAAATATTAATTTCCCTTGATGTCCTTCTACTGTAGAAACAGGAAAGTTGGGAATATCTTTGTAAGAGATGGATTTTTCTGTTTTAATTTCATCAACTAAACCTCCAAGCCCCGTGCCTAAAATAATGCCAATTTCAGGTTCAAAGTCAGTTACTTTTTTTAAATACTCAACGCTGTCATGAATGAGCTTTAACATACTTCAAAATTTTTTCTTCAAATTTATCTTTATTCCTTATAAAATCAATACTAACTTTCAAATAGTATACAGGAAACTTCGATAATTCTTCAAATACCTTCATTTTCTGAGCATCTTTCTCTGTTGTCAATATTATTATTTCGCTGATCTCTCTTTTATAAATATCAATAATTTTATTTATATCCTTTTTTTGATAATTAAAGTGGTCTTTATATTTAATATGTTTAATCTGAATATTTAACTTTTCTAAATATTCAATAATTGGACTAGAATTTGCAATTCCAGTAATCAACAACACCTTCTTTATGGATGATTTTTTAATGGTTTTATTTCCATTTAAAGAAACAATTTTATCATAAACTACTTTACTAAAAAAAACCTCTTTTGTGAATTTTAGTTTTTTCTTTATTCTATTAGATTCTTCCAGGGTTAAATTTTCAGGACACTTAGAAATTACTACACAATCTGCTCTCTTGATTCCTTTCTTAGATTCTCTAAGAAGGCCAACTGGCATCATGTAATCTTTATAAATAGGGTTGTTATAGTCACAAAGTAAAATATTAAATCCAATTTTAACGGATCTATGTTGAAATGCATCGTCAAGAATAATACAGTTTACAGTAGGATGCTCCTTCATGATTTTATTTAACCCATTTACTCTTTTATGGTCTACTGCAACAATTTCTTTTGGTAAATTTTTTTTCATTTGAAGAGGTTCGTCTCCAACTTCGTTACAATTGCTATTTATGTTTACATATTTAAATTCTTTTGTTTTCCTTCCATATCCTTTGGACAAAATAGCAATCTTAAATTTTTTTTGTAATAATTCAGAAATATATTGTGAATGTGGTGTTTTTCCAGTTCCTCCAACTGTTATATTTCCAACTCCAATAATGGGAATATTAAATTTATTCTCTTTGAATATGCCAATCTCAAAAAAAATGTTTCTAGCACTGGTAATTATCCAATACACCAATGATATTGGTAATAATATCCAATTGTACCATTTCATTGTTTTATATTTGAATTCATTTTTCAAATTATGATAGTCAAAGATGTAACAAAATATTTAGAAAAAATAGCTCCTTTGCATTTACAAGAAAGTTACGACAATTCTGGACTTCAAGTTGGGGATTACAAAAGTAAAGTTAAAGGGTTATTGGTATCTTTAGATGTAACCATGGAAGTTATTGACGATGCTATCAATCAACAATGTAATTTGATAGTAGCTCATCATCCAATTATTTTTGGAGAAATTAAAAATGTAACTAAAAGCTCATTGATAGGCTCTATTGTTTTTAAAGCAATTAAAAATAACATCAATATTTATGCTATTCACACTAACTTGGATAATGTTCCAAATGGAGTAAATTCTAAAATTGCAGAGGTTATTGGTCTAAAAAGAAAAAAAATTCTTTTGCCAAAGCAAAATCTTTTAAAATTGGTAGTTTTTGTTCCAGAATCTCATTCAGAAAAAGTTTCTCAAGCTCTTTTTAGTTCAGGAGCAGGAAATATAGGTAATTATAAGAATTGTATTTTTTCTTCACAGGGAGAAGGAAGTTTTCTCCCTACATCAGGTTCAAACCCTTACAAGGGAAAAGAAGGTAGGTTAGAAAAAGTAAAAGAAGAAAAATTAGAGGTTATTTTCCCAGATTATCTTCTTTCTAACATAATTCAATCTATGAATAGCGCTCATCCTTATGAAGAAGTTGCTTATGATATTTTTAAACTTCTAAATAATTCAAACACAGGATCGGGTATGATAGGAGAATTAGAAAAGCCTATAGATGAGCTAGAATTTTTAAACTTAATTAAGAAAAAGTTTCATGTAGCAGGTCTTAGACATACTAAATTGATTAATAGGCCTATTAAAAAGGTTGCTATTTGCGGAGGTTCTGGAAGTTTTTTATTGAAAAATGCTATGCTAGAAAATGCAGACATTTTCATCACTTCTGATTATAAATACCATCAGTTTTTTGAAGCTGAAAATAAAATTTTAATTGCTGATATTGGTCATTATGAGTCGGAACAATTCACAATAGATTTAATAAGTGAATTTTTAATGAAAAAATTTACTAATTTTGCAATCCGTTTAACAACAGTTAATACTAATCCAATTAATTATTTATAAAAATGGCCAGAACAAAAAAATACACACCAGAAGAAACTTTAAGATCACTTTTTAATCTTCAATTCATTGATTCTAGAATAGACAATATGAGAGAGGTAAGAGGAGAATTACCTATGGAAGTTAAAGATTTAGAGGACGAAATGGTTGGTCTTAACAAAAGATTAGAAAAGGTTGAAGAAGAAATCGAAGGACTCAATCAATTAATTTTAGAAAAGAAAAATATTATTGAGGAATCTAAGTCTTCCATCAAAAAATATTTAGAAAAGCAGAAAAATGTTAGAAATAATCGAGAATTTGATTCGTTAAGCAAAGAAATTGAGTATCAAGAGTTGGAAGCTCAATTAGCAGAAAAAAGAATTAAAGAAAATTCTGCTAGGATTGATGGTAAAAAAGAAATTTTAGAAGAAATTCAGAACCTTCACAAGGCAAAAGAAGAAGCTCTAGAAGCTAAGAAAAAGGAATTGGAAGAAATTATTTCAGAAACAGAAAGAGAAGAAAAGATATTAATGGAAGAATCTCTTAAGGCTTCTAAATCCATTGATGAAAGATTTTTAAAAGCATATAATAGGATAAGAGGAGCCTCAAAAAATGGTTTGGCTGTAGTTCCTGTAGAGAGAGGAGCCTCTGGAGGTTCTTTTATAAAAATACCACCTCAAGTTCAGCTTGACATAGCAGCTAGAAAGAGAATTATAGTTGATGAACATAGTGGTAGAATCTTAGTAGATGCTTTACTCGCTGATGAGCAAAGCACAAAGATGAATAGAAAAATAAATAAAGTTTTAAGCGCCAAATAAGGTATTTATTTTCTATTCTTTCTCACATATCCCTTCAAATTGGTAATTTAGGCTGTCAAATATAAATTATATGTCGTCAAAGGGTATTGTTAAAAGAAGTGAAGATTTTTCAAAATGGTATAATGAGTTAGTTCTAAAAGCTGACTTAGCAGAGCACTCCGATGTAAGAGGATGTATGATTATTAAACCTTATGGTTATGCTATTTGGGAAAAAATCAAAGATCAATTGGATTTAATGTTCAAGGAAACAGGACATCAAAATGCTTACTTCCCATTACTAATTCCAAAATCTTATTTAAGTAAGGAAGCTGCTCATGTAGAGGGCTTTGCAAAAGAATGTGCTGTAGTTACCCACTACAGATTAAAAAACTCTGAGGATGGTTCTGGAGTTGTTGTTGATCCAGCTGCCAAGTTAGAAGAAGAATTAATAATAAGACCAACCTCAGAAACAATTATTTGGAATACTTATAAAAAATGGATTCAATCATATAGAGATTTGCCAATTTTAGTTAACCAGTGGGCAAATGTTGTTAGATGGGAAATGAGGACAAGACTTTTCCTTAGAACATCAGAGTTTTTATGGCAGGAAGGACACACAGCTCATGCTACTAAATTAGAAGCTATTAAAGAAACTGAACAGATGCTAGATGTTTATGCAAATTTTGTCGAAAATTTCATGGCAGTTCCAGTTGTTAAAGGGGTTAAATCTGAAAATGAAAGATTTGCAGGTGCGGAAGAAACCTATTGCATTGAAGCTCTTATGCAAGACGGTAAAGCCTTACAAGCAGGTACTTCACATTTTTTAGGTCAAAACTTTGCCAAAGCATTTGATGTTACTTTTGCAGATAAAGAAGGAAAAAAGAATCATGTTTGGGCAACTTCATGGGGTGTTTCAACTAGACTTATGGGGGCTTTAATTATGACCCATTCAGATGATAAAGGTCTCGTTTTGCCACCTAAATTGTCTCCAATTCAAATAGTAATAGTTCCTATTCATAAAAATGAAGATCAACTTAATCTAATTTCTGATTATGCTCATAAATTAAAAAAAGAACTTTCAGAACTTAATATTTCAGTAAAATTTGACAACGACGATAACAAAAAACCAGGGTGGAAGTTTGCAGAATATGAAATGAAAGGGGTTCCCCTTAGAATTGCTGTTGGTCCAAGAGATATGGAGAACAAAACTGTAGAACTAGCAAGAAGAGATAATTTAACTAAATCTACAGTTTCTCAAGAAGGTTTGCCGAAGTTATTGTTAGATACTCTGAATAAAATTCAAGAAGAATTATTTTCAAAAGCTAGTTTGTTTTTAAATGAAAATACTTTCCAAGTAGATTCAATTGATCAAATGAACCAAGTTCTAAATACTAAAGGTGGTTTTATTGAAGCTTTTTGGAATGGAGATTCTAAATCAGAACAAAAAATTAAAGATTTAACAAAAGCTACTATCAGGTGTATTCCTTTTGAGGGGTCTGAAAAAGGAAATTGTGTCCTCACTGGGGAGCCAAATTCTAAGAAAGTTATATTTGCTAGAGCATATTAAAAATAATCAATGGATTATAAAAAAAATCAAGAATTACTTTTCAATTTAATTAAGGATAAGAGTGTACTTAAGCAAGATGTTTTTAGTAATATAATTTTAAATTTTAAAGTCCTTAAAGGTGTCCTAAAGGAAATAGGAGATGATTTAAATGATAAGCTTTCGGATGTCGATGAAAGAATTATAATTGAATATAAAGATTCTGGAGAATTTGAAGCTCAATTAAGAGTTTCGGGTGATTTATTGGTTTTTCAAATGCATACCAATGTTTTCAAATTTGATCCGGAAAATAGTCTTTGGAAGACAAGCTATATTTCAGAAAATTCAAATAGAGGCTATTGTGGTTTAATCAATATATATAATTTCTTAAACGATTCTTTTAAATACAATAGGTCCAACGATTTAGGTTATTTAATTGGAAGGTTATTTATTAATCATGAAAATCATTTTATGGTTCAAGGTAAAAGACAATTGGGATTTTTATACAATGATTTTATTAATTCAACTGTAGATAAAGACAAATTAAAATCTATTGTCCAGTCTGCTATATTATATTCCTTAGACTTTGACCTTTTAGTGCCAAGTTATGATCTAGTAAATAAAGTCTCTGTTAACGAGGTAAAACAAGTTGGCGACCATCATAAATTAAGAACTGCTAAAAGATTAGGCTTTATATTTGAGAGCAATAATGATGAAATTTAAATTTATTTAATTTGATTTTTTTTTGCCTAACTAAAAAAAAAACTAAATTTGCGCTCCATTTAATGAAAATGGCCCGTTCGTCTAGGGGTTAGGACGCCAGGTTTTCATCCTGGAAACAGGGGTTCGATTCCCCTACGGGCTACTAAAATAAAATAATATGGCAAACCATAAATCTGCAATAAAAAGAATTAGGTCTAATAAAGACAAGACGTTTAGAAACAAGTACCAGCATAAGTCTGCTAGAACAGCTATTCAGAAGCTGAGAGAGACCACTGATAAAAAAGAAGCTAGTTCTCTTTTAGTATTTGTATCTTCAATGATTGATAAGTTAGTGAAGAAAAATATTATTCATAAAAATAAAGCTTCTAACCTCAAATCAAAACTTACTAAAAAAGTTAACGCTTTATAAGACTAGTAATTCATAAAAAAAATTAAAGAGCTGTGACAGCTCTTTTTTTTTGCACAATAAATCATGAAATTTAACTTTAAACCCAAAAATTAATTATTCATTAAGTTGTATAATAAGTTCTGTAAATAGAAGTTTGTTATATTTAATAGTCTTGAAAATTTAATTTATTAAATGAGAATTATAACTGTAATAGGGGCAAGGCCCCAAATTATAAAAGCTGCAGCTTTATCCAGAGTAATTTTAAATGACTTTCAGGAAATTGAAGAAATTATAGTTCATACTGGTCAGCATTATGATAAAAATATGTCTGATATTTTCTTTACAGAACTAGAAATTCCCAAGCCACAAATTAATTTAAAAGTAGGTTCTTCTTCTCATGGAGCTCAAACAGCCTTAATGATTGATAAAATTGAAAAAGTAATGCTAGAGTATTCTCCGAATGCTGTAGTTGTTTACGGAGATACTAATTCTACTTTAGCTACTGCCATAGCTGCTTCAAAGCTTCACGTTCCTATTGTCCATATAGAGTCTGGTCTTAGATCATTTAATAAAAAAATGCCAGAGGAAGTAAACAGAATTTTGTGTGATCATGTTTCCACATTACTTTTTTCGCCAACTAAAAGTGGTTATAACAATTTACTAAATGAAGGTTTTTTAAAAGAAAATTCAAATAATGCATCTGCAGATTCCCCAAACATTTACCATTGCGGTGATATTATGTATGATAATAGTCTATACTTTTCTAAGCTTAGCGATAAAAATTCAGGTATTTTAGAAAAATTAAATTTGCAAAATGAAAAATTCATTTTAGCAACAGTACATAGAAATGACAATACCGATTCTAAAATCAAGTTAAAAGATTTATTTTCTACTTTTTTACAGATTACCGAAATTCATCAGCTAAAAATCATACTTCCTTTGCATCCAAGAACTTCTAAAATGATGGAGCAGCTTTTAGATCCTCAACTTTTAAAGAAAATTCAAGAATCTAATTTACTTACCATTATTGATCCAGCTAGTTTTCTAGATATGATTGCTCTTGAGAAAAATGCTGAATTAATAATAACAGATAGTGGAGGAGTTCAAAAAGAGGCATATTTTTTTAAAAAACCATGTATTATTCTAAGACCTCAAACAGAATGGGTAGAAATTATTGAAACTAAAAGTGCAGTTATTTCAGATACCAATTCTAAGATAATTTTAGAAGCTACAGAAAGATTCTTATCAAATCCAGATTTAAAGTTCCCAGAAGTCTTTGGTGATGGGAACGCAGCTTCATTTATAGCTAAAGAAATGCATAATCAATTTTCATGATTACAGTATATTCTTCTATAAAAAGTTCTAGGTTGGAATATGTACTCAATTTTATTTTTAAAAATTTACTAGAAATTGAATTTAAATGGACTCAAGATTCCACAAATTTAGATGGAGTTATTATTAATTATTCAGATGAAAATTTCCCATTTCAAAATTATCAAATAAAGCCATCAGGATTTCTTGTAGATGGCAACTGGGATTTTAAAAAATATATTTTTTTAAAAAACAAGTCAAACTATTTTTTTCCTCAAAAAAAAGGCGACCACGATTTTGATATTTTAAGTTCTATTTTTTTTATCATATCTAGAATTGAAGAGTACCACACTAAGGATTATGATGAGCACCATAGATTTTTATCTGTTAATTCTATCCTAGTGAAATTAAATTTAGAGCAGAATCCTATAGTTGATCAGTGGTGTTTTTCGCTATTAAGTCAATTAAACGCAAAATTTAATGTAGAATTAACTTCTCCTAGAAAATTCCATCAGTATTCTACTTTTGATATTGATAATGCTTATGCTTTCAAGGGTAAGAGTTTGTCGAGGTCCTTAGGTTCGTTTTTTAAAGATTTAATAAGTTTTAGATTTTATAAGTTAAAACAAAGACTTGAATTCCTTTTAGGGAAAACTAAAGATCCATACGATAACTATGATTACATTCTTGAATTTTTAAAAACTAATCAATTAAAATCAATCTTTTTCTTTTTGTTAGGCGATTATGCTAAGATGGATAAGAATATCGACCACAACCATCCTTATATTTTAAATTTAATACGAACTATATACAAGAATCATTTAATTGGAATTCACCCATCCTACAAGTCATTTAATAATTTAGAGACCTTAAAGATGGAAATTTCTAGACTAGATAAAATTACTAGCAAAACAATTATTTCTAGATTCCATTATCTAAAATTCACCCTTCCAAAGTCCTATCAGATTTTATTAAAATCTGGAATTAAGCAGGATTATAGCATGGGTTATTCCGATAGAATAGGCTTTAGAGCTGGAACCTGTACACCATTTTATTTTTATGATTTAGAGAATGAATGTATTACGGATTTAAAAATATTTCCATTTGCATATATGGATGGTGTTTTAAATGATAAATTAAAATTCACTCCAGAATATTCATCGAAACTAATTTCTAAAATTAAGCAAGAAGTGAAAAAAGTTAACGGTACATTTAATGCTGTTTGGCATAATGAATCTTTAAGTAATCAGGACAGGTGGAAAGGTTGGAGATCAGTCTTTGAGACAACTTGGTTAGATTAATCCACTTTTGTTCGTTAAATTCATACCATGAAAGTTTATAATTTTAGTCAGTATTCATCTCTTTACAATAAGTTTTTGTCGGAGCTTAGAGATGAAAATATTCAAAAAGACAGTATGAGATTCAGAAAGAATCTAGAGCGTTTAGGGGAGATATCTGCTTATGAAATAAGCAAAACTTTACAGGAGAATTCTCAATTGACTAAAACTCCTCTTGGTACTTCAAAAACTAATGTTCCCTCTGAAAACTTGGTTTTGGCCACTGTTTTAAGAGCTGGGTTGCCTCTTCACAACGGATTGTTAAAATATTACGACAACGCTGAAAATTGTTTTATTTCAGCGTATAGGAAACATACTAGTAAAGAAGAATTTGAAGTGGAGATTCAATATATGGCAAGTCCTAACTTATCCGATAAAATTGTTTTGCTTTCAGATCCAATGTTGGCTACTGGACGTTCTATGGTTTTAGCTTATAAGGCGCTTTTAAAAAAAGGCATTCCTTCAAAAATTCATATTGTGTGTGTTATTGGTAGTGAACAAGGTCTAGAATATATTTCCAAAAATTTTCCTCAAGATACTACTCTTTGGATTGGAGGAATTGATTCTAAAATGACTAGTGAGTCTTATATTGTTCCAGGATTAGGAGACGCTGGAGATTTGGCGTTTGGGAAAAAAGAAGATGAATGAGTTGGGATGTCTATGTATATGTATTTTTTTTAGCACATGTTAAGTTTTTATTTGCTGCATCAATTGCAGAGGCAACTACAGACTTAAATTTTCTTGAAATTTTATTATCATCTACCCTCGGCGCATTGTTTTGTTTCAATGTTTCTTATTTAGTTGGACGACTTATTTTTTTTAAAAATAATCCATCTAAAGACAGGTTTTTTCTTAAAAAGAGCAAAAAAAATTTCAAGAAAAGAAATAGGATAATAATCAAAATAAAAAATTCAAAATTGGGATATTTAATCTTGTGCTCATTAGCACCGGTTTTTTTAACAATTCCAATAGGCACGTTTGTGGTTCTTAAATTTTATGGAAACAGAAAATTGACTTACTGGTTAGTCTTTATATCTCTTGGCTCAATTTCTTTTATTTTAACCTTTATAAATCACTTTATTTTTAATTGATGGAGATAAAACATTTGTTCTTTGATTTAGATAGAACTTTATGGGACTTTGAAACTAATTCTTTTAATGAATTGATTAGCTTATACCATTGTCACAATTTGCATCAAAAAGGAATTTCGTTGGCAGAAGAATTTGTGAAAGTTTATAAAAAAATTAACGAAAAATGCTGGGAAAGATATAGGTCAAACCAACTTAGTAAAGAAAATTTAAGATTTGAGAGGTTTAAAGAAACTCTTGAATATTTCGGTATTTATAATTTAGAGCTTTCAATTAAAATGGGGAATGATTATGTTAAAAACTCACCTTACAGAACAATTTTAATTCCAAATACTATAGAATTACTTACCGAGCTTCAGCATAACTATCAATTGCATATAATTACTAATGGTTTTCAAGAAGTTCAACATATTAAAATTGACCAGTCTGGGCTTTCTAAATTTTTTAAAATTGTTGTAACATCAGAAATGGCAGGAGCAAAGAAGCCAAGTCCTTTAATATTTAACTATGCTTTAGAAAAAGCCGGGGCAACTGTACAGAATTCTGTAATGATAGGTGATGATTTAAATACAGATATTCAGGGTGCTTTAAAAGTGGGAATGAAGGCTATATATTTTAATCCTGATCAAAAATCAAAAAATACAAATGTGTGGAAAGAAGTTTCCAGCTTAACAGAAATTATAAATATTCTTCGATAAATCGGCTCTTTTTTATTTAAGATTTTTTTTCTTTAATATAGACCAAACTATCTTTGTTACTTCGCTCAAATTCAGTAAATTTGTAACCTGAAAATTTATAAATTATAATCTGTTAAGTAATTTATAATCTTCAAAGTTTTAAAAAATTTAAAAGTCTTTAAAATATGAGTTTATACCAGGATTACTTAAAAGAAATTGATCTGCGAAAAGAAGATGGGCTTCACCCTAAGCCAATTGAAGATGGAGAATTGCTCAGTGAAATCATAAATCAAATAAAAGATGAATCTCACCAATATAGAGACGATTCAATTAATTTCTTTATCTACAATGTCATTCCTGGAACAACAAGTGCAGCAGCAGTTAAAGCTAAATTTTTAAAAGAAATCATCCTTAAAACCTTCTCCTTAGAAGAAATTACTCCAGCTTTTGCCTTTGAACTATTGTCTCACATGAAAGGAGGTCCTTCTATTGAAGTACTTCTAGATTTAGCTTTGAGTAACGATTCATCAAATGCCAATCAAGCAGCTACAGTACTTAAAACTCAAGTTTTTCTTTATGAAGCGGATATGTCTCGATTAGAGGATGCATATAACAATGAAAATTTATTAGCCAAAGAGATTTTAGAAAGTTATGCAAATGCTGAATTTTTTACCAAACTACCAGCAGTTGAAGAAGAGATAAAAGTGGTTACCTATGTTGCCGGAGTTGGAGATATATCTACAGATTTATTATCTCCTGGAAGTGATGCCCATTCTAGGTCAGATAGAGAATTACATGGTAAATGTATGTTTGAGCACAATGTAGAACGTCAAAATGAACTATTAGCTTTAAAAGAAAAACATCCTGATAAAACTATCATGTTGATAGCTGAAAAAGGAACTATGGGTGTTGGATCATCAAGAATGTCTGGTGTGAATAATGTTGCTCTATGGATTGGAAAGCAAGCAAGTTCTTATGTTCCATTTATTAATATCGCCCCTGTAGTTGCTGGAACCAATGGAATATCTCCAATTTTTCTTACAACTGTTGGTGTAACTGGAGGAATAGGATTAGATTTAAAAAACTGGGTTAAGAAAAAAGATGCAGATGGAAATACTGTGATGGATTCAGATGGTGAGCCAGTATTGGAAGAAGTATATTCTGTTAAAACTGGGACAGTTCTCACAATAAATACAAAAAAGAAAAAACTATATAACGGACCAACAGAACTAAGTGATATTTCTGCCGCTTTTACTCCACAAAAAATGGAGTTTATGAGAGCAGGAGGTTCATATGCAATTGTATTTGGAAAAAAATTGCAAACATTTGCAGCCAAGACTTTAGGTATTGATATGCCTGTAGTGTTTGCTCCTTCCAAAGAAATTTCGCATACTGGTCAAGGATTAACAGCAGTAGAAAAAATATTTAATAAAAATGCTGTTGGAACAACTCCCGGTAAAGTATTACATGCTGGTTCTGATGTTCGTGTTGAGGTTAATATAGTAGGCTCACAAGATACTACCGGACTAATGACTTCGCAAGAACTGGAGTCCATGGCCGCGACAATTATTTCGCCTATTGTTGATGGAGCCTACCAGTCTGGATGTCATACTGCATCTGTATGGGATAAAAAAGCACAGGAAAATATTCCTAAACTAATGAGGTTTATGAACGATTTTGGACTTATTACCGCTCGAGACCCACTTGGAAAATACCATGCAATGACAGATGTGATTCATAAAGTCTTAAACGATCTTACCGTAGACGATTGGGCAATTATTATCGGTGGAGATTCTCATACTAGAATGTCTAAGGGAGTTGCTTTTGGTGCGGACTCAGGAACTGTTGCTCTTGCACTAGCCACAGGAGAAGCTTCAATGCCCATCCCAGAATCTGTTAAAGTTACTTTTAAAGGAGAAATGAAGCCTCACATGGATTTTCGAGATGTGGTTCACGCTACACAATCTCAAATGCTAGATAGGTTTGACGGAGAAAATGTTTTTCAAGGAAAAATTATTGAAGTCCATATTGGTACTCTTCTTGCTGATAAAGCTTTTACTTTTACAGATTGGACTGCAGAAATGAAGGCAAAAGCCTCAATTTGTATTTCCGAGGATGATACCTTGATAGAATCATTGGAGGTTGCTAAAAGTAGAATTAGCATAATGATAGAAAAAGGAATGGACAATAAGTTACAAGTCCTTCAAAGTCTTTTAGACAGAGCAAATAAAAGAATTTCAGAAATTAAATCAGGGAAAAAACCTGCATTAAAGCCAGACTCTAATGCTAAGTACTATGCTGAATTTGAAGTAGATTTAGATATTATTGCTCAACCAATGATAGCAGATCCAGATGTGAATAACGAAGATGTTTCTAAAAGATATACCCATGATACTATTAGACCACTTTCATATTACGGTGGAAATAAAAAAGTTGATCTAGGATTTGTAGGCTCTTGTATGGTTCATAAGGGTGATCTTAAGATTCTTGCCCAAATGCTTAGAAACTTAGAAGATATTCACGGTAATGTTGAATTTCATGCCCCACTGGTAGTAGCAGCTCCTACTTACAATATTATTGATGAATTAACTGCAGAAGGTGATTGGGATGTATTACAAAAATACTCGGGTTTTGTATTTAACGACAGTGCTCCTAAAAATACTGCTCGTAAGAAATATGAGAATATGATGTATTTGGAAAGGCCAGGATGTAATCTTTGTATGGGAAATCAAGAAAAAGCTGAAAAAGGAGATACTGTTATGGCCACTTCTACACGGTTGTTTCAAGGACGTGTTGTTGCTGACTCTGACAGAAAAAAAGGAGAGTCCTTGTTGGCTTCTACACCAGTAGTTGTTCTTTCTGCAATTTTAGGTAGAACACCTACCATGGACGAGTACGAAAGTTCTGTAGTTGGTATCAATTTAACAAAGTTTGCACCACCTCAAAAAAGTTTGTGTTCTTAGATTTACTGACTGTTAGCTTTGTTTTTTTCTTTAAATTACGTTGCAATGCTATATATTTTTAATATAAATTTTTTAAAGAATTATTTTCCAATCTTTTTTTTTAAAATCTCTGGTTTACTATTACTTTCTCTAAATATTTCTTTATTTAATGCACAAAATCCTTCTCTAGAAGATAATTCCTATGATTCTCTTTTTGTAAAATGGAACAATACTTTGGATGAAAACAAACATGCTCTTGCATTAAGCTGTCCAAAAATTGATACAGTTAGAATTGCGCTAATAGGACTGGGTAACCGTGGACAATCTGCATTAGCTAGACTCCCAAATATTCCAGGAGTTAAAATAGTTGCTATAGCCGATATTGACTCTAGTAAAGTAAATAATTCACACGAAAAATATTTTAAAAATTACCAATATAAAAAACCAGTAAAGTATTATGGTAAAGAGGACTGGAAGATTATTTGTAAAAGAAACGATGTCGATTTAATTTATGTCTGTACCCATTGGGAATTGCATACTCCAATTGCAATTTATGCAATGAAAAATGACAAACACGTAGCAGTAGAAGTTCCAGCAGCGATGACAGTAAAAGATTGTTGGAAGTTGGTCAAAACAGCAGAGAAGACAAGAAAGCACTGTATTCAATTAGAAAATTGTATGTATGATTTTTTTGAAATTACAGTATTAAATATGTCACAAAACAATTTATTTGGTGATTTAGTCCATACAGAGGGTGCTTATATTCACGATTTACGAGCTTTAAATTTTAGCAATACCTACTACTGGAATCATTGGAGATTGAAGAATTTACAAAAAACAAATGGTAATACTTATCCAACCCATGGATTGGGACCATTAGCACATTTACTAGATATTCATAGAGGAGATAAAATGACTTATTTAGTGTCTATGTCTAGTAATCAATATGGATTAACTAAATATTCAGAAGAAAATTTTGCTCCTGAAAATAAATGGAATAAAAATAGTTTTGAAAAGGGAGATATGAACACAACATTAATTAAAACACACAACGGAAAGACTATAATGTTGCAACACGACGTGACCAGTCCTAGACCTTATTCTAGACTATTTACTATAAGTGGAACTAATGGCTTCGTTCAAAAATATCCAGTTAAATCTATGGCCTTTGAGCCCAAAGCTCATCGATCAATTAGTGTGGAGGACATCAACGATACACTTTCTAAATATGAACCTGCTGTAATCAAACAAATTAAAGATAAAGCAAAGGAAATAGGAGGCCATGGGGGGATGGATTACATAATGGATTATAGATTAATTTACTGCCTAAGAAATGGACTACCACTAGATCAAGATGTCTATGATGCAGCTGAATGGTCTTCGATTGTTGAGTTATCTAAAAAGTCAGTAAATAAGGGAAGTAAGCCAATAAAAATTCCAGATTTTACCAAAGGAAATTGGAATTTATTGGATAAAGTAAATTATTATTTGAAGTAGCAAATTAAGCTTTAGTAACTTTAATATTTAATGATAGCATAGATAAATTATCATCAATAGAAAAAGTTTTATAGTCAATTTTATTTTTTGACTTCATTGCCATAATTATAATACCCAGACCTGCTCCTCCTTTTTCGGATATTTGTCCATTAGTCAAAGTTTCTAAATAAAGTGTTTTTAGTTCTGGTCTTTCAAGAGTATTTAAATGATCAATGTTTTTAGATATCTTTTCAATATAATTGTTATCTATTAAATTGGAGAAATTACAAATAAAAGAATCTTTCATATCATACATGTGAAAAAATGAAATCTGATTGTTTTGTGGGCTAAATTCGCCATGATTTTTGATGTTTTGAAGTCCCTCTATTAAAATATTAAATATATTTTTAATATTTTTTTTAGCAGCGCTAATTTCAAAAAGTTTGGACTCTGCTTTTTCACTGAGATTGGTGATGGTATCTGGTTTCATTTCTCCCAAATATGTAAGAAGAAGTTTTCCAGAAGCATCTTGAATTGCTTTTATGGAATTATTATATACATTATCTATAGATCCGTTAAAATCCACTATTAATCTATTTTAATTAAATATATATAATGTTTGTTAATGTTGCTATCTTTTTAATGATGAACTGCTAAAATTTAATGATAAAGAGCAATGATTTCTTTAATATCACTTTTTAAAAGAACATTGTCAGATTTTTTATAGCTAAAATTAAGATTGGTTAAAATTCTTTTGGTAATATGGCTGTATGGACAAGGTATATAGTAATATTCATTATTAATAACATTAATTTCTTGAATAAAGTCTTGAACATCATCGTGTTTTAAAACAACTCCTTGGCTAAAGGGGTTTATATAAAACTTAACATCTTTTTTTGAGAATTTGTAATTGTTTGGATACTGATGATTTTCTTTAGAATTTAAATAACCTACTATAAAATGATTGGGTAAATTTATTCCCATTATCGGTAGATTTAATAGTCTTGCAAGTTCTATATACAAAATAGAATTAGTTAAAGGATTTCCTTTTTTGGTTTGTAATAACTTTCCAAAAGAAGAATTTTCAGGTGAATGGTAATTTTTTTTGTCCCCTCTAAAATTGTAATTATCATACAAAATATCATTTATAACACTTACTTTTTCAATTGGACTCATGCTGTCAGATAAATGTTTGGAAATATCTGATGCTATGATACTTAATTCGTTTTGAATGTAAGATTTAGTAATATTTGGAAAAAAGTATTGATCAATTTGATTGACTCCATCAATTAAGTTTACTGGATGATGTATCCAATCTTTATGTTCCTTTAAAATTTTTGAAAGGCTTATTTCATGGGTTATTCCACTTATTCTAGATTTAAATACAGGACCGTAATTATTTTCAAAATTTGCTTTTTCCAGGTAAGGAATACATTCTGGACCAAGTTCTAATAGTTGACTTTTAATCTGCTTAAAAATCATTTCATCAGGATCGTCAAGCAAGCTAACCAATGCATCTATTTCATTTCTACTTTTCATACAAAGAATTAAAACTATCTAGTTGTACGCTATTTTTCTGTAAAAGTTGTCAGAACTTAGATTTAAATTCTTTTCA
>Ga0228664_1000717_pt1 | contig 18750 bp, 16 predicted proteins | sample 78DmetaG_FD_183029 | JGI IMG/M metagenome (GOLD analysis project Ga0228664, IMG submission 183029) | Seawater microbial communities from Monterey Bay, California, United States - 78D | ecosystem: Environmental > Aquatic > Marine > Coastal | place: USA: California | collected 2016-09-26 | reverse complement strand
GGCTCCTGCAGCCACTCCAGGCGCCAGCCGGTTTCACCGATGAGCGTCAGCCAGGATTGCAGCGTGCGGAAGAACCAGGGCATCGGTGCCTGGAAACCCTCGCCGAAACCGACGAAATCCTCAACCCGCCAACCATCCTGATAAGGCTCGCCATGGCTGGCCCGCCAGGGATGCAACGTCTGGATCAGCAGACTGCCCCCCGGCACCAGCAAACCGTGCAGGCTGCGCAGAATCGGCTGCAAAGGTTCTTCAAGCAGGGCGAAGTTGCAGACCAGCACCTCGAAACGCCCGAGTTGCTCGGCATGCTCCTCTAGCTCGGCATAGCCACAGACCCGATACTGACTGCGCCCGTCGCACGCGGCGCGAGCCGCCTCGATCAGCGGCGCGGAGGCATCCACCCCGACCGGTTCGATACCGTGCTCGGCCAGGCCCCGACACAGCCAGCCCTCGCCGCAGCCAATGTCCAGGACCCGCTTGGGTTGCAGCGCCAAGACGGCCTGGATGATCGCGGCATCGGTGACCAGGCGCCGGCTTTCGATGCGCTGCTCACGCACCGCAGCAGCCCAGGCGTCGGCATTGGCCTGCCAGCTTTGCTGAAGCTGTTCTCGGTGGTCGCGCTGCATGCTGATTCCCTGCATTTGTGCGTTGCAGCGAGTCTAGCGCCAATGAGCCAGCCCGACACGCTTTGCGTCAAAAGCGCCAGCCAGCCCCGTTCACAGCAGCTAAGCTGATAATAAGCAGACGAGGCGCCAGCGGCCGTCTCGTGTTTTCCGTGGAGCAGATAGGCCAAGCCGGTGGACTATGGGCGCGTTATGGCAATCGGATCCTCAGCACAGCGAACTTGCGTCGAACGTCTTGCCGGCGGTCGACGACAAGCCGGCCCCGCGGCCACGCCGCTGGCGCCAGGTGCTTTACCTGCTACTGGCATCAGCGGTGGCCGCTGCAGCCGCGCTGCTGTTTTTCGAACTGCGCAGCGCGCACTTCCAGGCCCGCGAATTGAGCCGCTATGCCGCTACCCTCACTTACCGCGTCGAGCCGGGGCCCAGCCCGGATATTCTCTACCCGGCTGACGGCCCCTTCGACAAACGTCAGGGTTACGCCTACCTGCCACTGATGCTGGAGCGCCTGCAGCAACGCGACTTCCTGATCAGCGAGCAGGCCCGCTTCTCTCCGGCACTGATGGCCTACAGCCGTCGCGGCCTGTTCCCACCCTTCATCGAGAAAAGCCAAACCGGCCTCAGCATCAGCGATTGCCGTGGCACGCCCTTCTATGAGTTCCGCTATCCACAACAGGGTTATGCCGATTTCGCCAGCATTCCGCCGCTGGTAGTCAGCAGCCTGCTGTTCATCGAGAACCGTCATCTGCTGGATAGCGATCAGCCACTGGCCAACCCCGCGGTAGACTGGCCACGATTCACCATGGCCGCGCTGTCGCAGATCGGCAAGCTGCTCGATGTGCAGGATCAGTCCGCCGGTGGCAGCACCCTGGCGACCCAGCTGGAGAAATACCGGCACTCCCCCGATGGCCTGACGCTGTCGGCGAAAGAAAAGCTGCGGCAGATGATCTCCGCCAGCGTGCGTGCCTACCAGCAGGGACCGCAGACCCTGGAAGCGCGCCAGACCATCGTGCGCGACTACCTCAACAGCGTACCGCTGTCAGCCGCCCCAGGGCATGGCGAGGTCCATGGACTGGCTGACGGCCTGCGCATCTGGTACGGCGCGGATTTCGAGCGCAGCAATGCGCTACTCGACCCAGCCCGTGCACCCGACGCCAGTATGGCTGAGCGTGGCCTGGCTCTGCGCCAGATGCTGTCACTGATGATCGCCCAACGCCGTCCCTCCTACTATCTGGCACAAGGGCGCAAGGAGATGGAAGCACTGACGGAGAGTCATATCCGCCTGCTGGCGGCAGGCGGGTTGATCGACGCAGAGCTGCGTGACGCGGCGCTGACGCAGAAGCTGCAATACCGCGACTGGCAACAGGAACCCAATCTACGGCCGGTGGAAAGCGACAAGGGCATCAGCGTGGCCCGTTCACGCCTGTCCAACCTGCTGGGCATGCCCCTGTATGATCTGGACCGCCTCGATCTGGCCGCACGCAGCACCCTGCAACGCGATCTGCAGCAGGAGACCAGCACCTACCTGCAACGCCTGGCCGACCCCGAATTCGCCGGCAAGATCGGCCTGTTCGGCGAGCGCCTGCTGTCCCCGGAAAAGACCGCCGAGGTGCGCTACAGCTTCACCCTGTTCGAGCGCACGGCCACCGGCAGTCGGGTACGCGTGCAGACCGACAGCACCGACCAGCCCTTCGACATCAACGAAGGCAGCAAGCTGGAACTGGGGTCTACCGCCAAGCTACGGGTGCTGGCGACTTATCTGGAGATCATCGCCGAGCTGCATCAGCGCCACGCCGACAAGAACCCGGCCGAGCTGCGTAACGTCGAGATCGCCGAGCAGGACTACCTGAGCCGCTGGGCAGTCGCCTATCTGCTGGCCAACCCCGGCGCCGATCTGGCCAGCATGTTGGAAGCTGCGCTGGAACGACGCTATTCGGCCAGCCCGCACGAACGCTTCTTTACCGGCGGAGGCCTGCACACCTTCGGCAACTTCCGCCGCGAGGACAACGGCCGCAACCCGACCCTGCGTGAATCCCTGCGCGAGTCGATCAACCTGCCGTTCGTGCGCTTGATGCGCGATCTGGTGCGCTACAGCACCTATCAGAACAGCGCCGAGCTGCTCAAGGACGACAAAGACCCACGCCGCCAGAAATATTTGCAACGCTTCGCTGACCAGGAGGGGCGTACCTTCCTGCTGCGCTTCTGGCGCAAGTACCAGGGCCAGCCGCAGCAGCAGCGTCTGGAGACCTTCATCAGCGGTTTGCGCCAGACCTCTGTGCGTCTGGGCGCTGTGCACCGTTACCTGCTGCCGCAGGCCGATGAAGAAACCTTCGCCGCTTTTCTGCGGGCGCAACTGCCACAGGAAAAACTTACCGATCAACGCATCGCGCGTCTGTACAAGGAATACGGCCCTGGCGCCTACAGCCTGCCGGATCAGGGCTATATCGCTCGCGTGCATCCATTGGAACTGTGGCTACTGAAGTATCTGATCGACAACCCGCAGGCCACCTTCAGCGACGCCGTGGCAGCCAGCGTCGACGAGCGCCAGGAAGTCTATGGCTGGCTGCTGCGCACCCGGCACAAGAGTGCCCGCGACAGCCGTATCCGCATCATGCTGGAGGTGGAGGCCTTCTCCGATATTCACCGACGCTGGAAGAACCTCGGCTATCCCTTCCAGCACCTGGTGCCCTCTCTGGCCACTGCCCTGGGCAGTTCCGGTGACCGGCCGGCAGCGCTGGCCGAGCTGATGGGCATCATCCAGAACGACGGCATTCGCCAGCCGGTACTGCGCATCGACGAACTGCACTTTGCCGCCGACACCCCCTACGAGACGCGGGTCGAACGTAACACCCACGGGGCCAAACGAGTGATGCCCTCGGAAGTTGCGGCCGCGCTGCGCAATGCACTTTCCCAGGTGGTCGAAGGCGGTACCGCAAGGCGCTTGCAGGGCACCTTCCACTTGCAGGACGGGCGTGATCTGACCCTGGGCGGCAAGACCGGTACCGGTGACAACCGCATCGAAAGCGTCGGAGCCGGCGGACGGGTGATCAGTTCACGGGCAATGAACCGCACGGCCACCTTCGTGTTCTTCCTCGGCCCGCGTCACTACGGCACCCTGACCGCATTCGTACCGGGACGCGAGGCGGAACGCTTCACCTTCACCTCGGCCCTGCCGGTACAGGTGCTCAAGGGCATGGCGCCGATCCTCGCGCCTTATCTCGAACCCGGCAGTTCCATCCTGTGTGATACGCCGATGAGCGCAGCGCAGATCAGCCGGCGGTAATACCTGGTAACCACAGCGCTCAGTCCCTGGCGAAACCCGGCATCGGATGTGCAGTCCATGATGGCTGCATTATCCATTGCCGTTCATGAGTATGCCGATGCCCTCACCTTGGTTAGCTCTGCTGCGCCGCCGTCGCCTGAGCCTGATCGTTCTGGCCAGCCTGCTGGTCCTCCTGCCCATCGGCTGCGCCAAACTGGAGCAGACCGAGCGCGAACTGGTGTTTCGTATCGAGCCCGGCACCGCGCGCTGGTTCAGCGGCCTGCCCGCTGGCGTCGAGGACGTGCAGCTGCAATCGCCAGCGCTCGCAGCCGATGAAAGCCTGCACGCCTGGTGGTGGCCCGCGCCGCGCAAGGATGCCCCGGCACTGCTCTACCTGCATGGTTCGCGCTGGAACCTGACTGGCCAGTTGTTTCGCATCGAGCAGTTGCACGCCATGGGCTTCTCGGTGCTGGCGGTGGACTACCGGGGCTTCGGCCAGAGCCGTGGCCCGCTACCCTCCGAGCGTAGCGTCTATCAGGACGCCCTGATCGCCTGGCAGCATCTGGCGCGCCTGCAGCCAGAGGCGAGCAAGCGGTTCATCTACGGCCATTCCCTCGGCGGCGCGGTGGCCGTCAACCTGGCCCATGAGCTGGCCGATGACAAGCAGTCGCCGCAAGCGGCGGGGTTGATCGTCGAATCCAGCTTCACCAACCTGGGCGATGTGGCCACCGCAGTGAGCAATACCTCGCTACCGGTGCGCTGGCTGCTGTCGCAGGAGTTCGACTCACTGAGCAAGATCGGCGCGGTCGGCGTCCCCGTGCTGATCGCCCACGGGCGTGATGACCGCTACGTGCCCGCCCGTTTCAGCGAAGCCCTGTTCGATGCGGCACGTGAGCCCAAGCAATTGCTGCTGATCGACGGCGCCAACCACAACAACAGCCTGCGCATGGCCGCTAACAGCTACCGGCAGGCCTTGCAGACGCTGGGGCTCGAACTCAACTGATGAAGCTGAACGCCCTCAGGGCCTGAACTGCTGCAGGTAAAGTTGCTCGACCTTGGCCCGCGCCCAGGGTGTCTTGCGCAGAAAGGTCAGGCTCGACTTGATGCTCGGCTCATGCTTGAAACAGCGCACATCGACCTCACGTGCCAGCCCTTCCCAACCGATGCGCTCGACCAGAGCCGCGAGTATCGCCTGCAAGGTCAGGCCGTGAAGCGGGTCATTGCTGCTCATACCGACATCCATCGAATTAAAGTGCGCCTATCTTAGTGCCATAATCGGCATATGTTGCACCACCAGCGCCGGCTGTTGGCCGCCACCCGTTGTGCCACTGTACGACTTGCCCCCAGTGCGCGTAGCTCCCGGAACATGGTCTTGCCTTGCTTCCACTGCTTGAGCTGGATCGCGCGCAACCGATGACGCAGCCACTCGTCCAGCATCTGCCAGACTCGCGACGTTTGCGCCAACCGGCAGTAGCCCTTCCAGCCCTCCAGGTAGGAACTCACCCTCACGCAGTTGCGCTTCACTTCGTTCGCTGTGATCAACTTACGGCGGGACTTGCACCCGCAGGAGTGCGCCCATGCTGGGCGCACAACGAAAAAGGCGATGACTGCCGGGCAGTCATCGCCTTGTATTCAAGCCAGCTGGATCAGACCGACTTGTACTCGCTCTCGGCCTGGTCGAAGCGGCTCAGCATCGACTGGCTCGGCGCCTGGCCGATACGGCTGAAGATGACGATGGCCAAGGTAGCGAGGATGAAGCCCGGGATGATCTCGTACAGACCCAGACCAATCCAGTTTTTCCACACGATCACGGTGGCGGCACCGACCAGCATGCCAGCCAGGGCGCCATTGCGGGTCATGCCCTTCCACAGCAGTGACAGAATGACCACCGGCCCGAACGCAGCGCCGAAGCCGGCCCAGGCGTAGGACACCAGGCCCAGGACGCGGTTGTCCGGGTTGGCCGCCAGGGCGATGGCGATCAACGCGACCAGCAGCACCATGGCGCGGCCGACCCAGACCAGCTCGGTCTGCGAAGCGTCTTTACGCAGGAAGGCCTTGTAGAAGTCTTCGGTCAGCGCACTGGAGCACACCAGCAGTTGGCAGCTCAGGGTGCTCATCACCGCAGCCAGGATGGCGGACAGCAGGATACCGGCGATCCAGGGGTTGAACAGCAGCTTGGCCAGCTCGATGAACACGCGCTCCGGGTTCTCGGCGACCGGGCCCGCCACTTCCGGGTTTGCAGCGAAGTAGGCGATACCGAAGAAACCTACGGCCACGGCACCCGCCAGGGTCAGGATCATCCAGGTCATCGAGATACGGCGGGCAGCCGGGATCGACTTGACCGAATCGGCGGCCATGAAGCGCGCCAGGATGTGCGGCTGGCCGAAGTAGCCCAGGCCCCAGGCCATCAGCGAGATCACACCCACGAAGGTGGCGCCCTTGAGCATGTCGAAGTTGGTGGCGTCGACCGCCTCGATGGCCACCATGGCCGGATCGAAGCCACCGGTGGCGATCATCACCACGATCGGGGTGAGGATCAGTGCGAAGATCATCAGCGTGGCCTGCACGGTGTCGGTCCAGCTCACCGCCAGGAAGCCACCGATGAAGGTGTAGGCGATGGTCGCTGCGGCGCCGGCCCACAGCGCAGTCTCGTAGGACATGCCGAAGGTGCTTTCGAACAGGCGAGCACCGGCCACCACGCCAGAGGCGCAGTAGATGGTGAAGAACACCAGAATCACCAGCGCCGAGAAGATTCGCAGCAGGCGGCTGTTGTCCTCGAAACGGTTGGTGAAGTAATCCGGCAGGGTCAGAGCATTGCCGTTGTGCTCGGTCTGCACGCGCAAACGGCCGGCGACGAACAACCAGTTGAGATAGGCGCCGGCAATCAAGCCGATGGCGATCCAGCTTTCCGACAGACCGGCAACGAAGATCGCACCCGGCAAGCCCATCAGCAGCCAGCCACTCATATCGGAAGCGCCGGCGGACAGCGCGGTCACGAAGCTACCGAGGCTGCGGCCACCGAGGATGTAGTCGGAAAGGTTCTTGGTACGCAGATAGGCGATCAGGCCGATCAGTACCATGGCTGCGATGTACACCACGAAGGTGACGAGCATTGGAGTACTAGCTGTCATTGGGGGGGTCCCCTCTCGTTTGTTGTTCTTGGGCACCGTGCCCGGTTTGGCAAAGCGCATCCGCCTGAGCGGATACGGGGCTCCGGTCTCTGTTCCTCGTCACGCCGATGACCGCCGGACATGATCAGGGTAGATTCCGGCGCAATACAATCACCACGCACTGCATCGGCAAGTGCTTGCGCACTGTCTCCGGCCTGACTGGCTTGCGCCTGCGGCCGGCAAATCGCGTTACCACCCTTTCGACTGCGCAACCGTTGTCATCGCTACAGCTCAACCAGACCGGTCCGTGCAGACAAAACGCTTGTCGCGAAAGTAAGGGCGGAATTTAGTGGCAGAGGTGAGCGGGCTTCTTGCTGAAAGCTATGGAGTTTTTGCAAAAATCTCCGACGCAGGGAACTTATGACAAACAGCCGTTGCGCACCTTACGCGATAACCTGATCGCTCGATCAGGCTTCGCCAGACTGACGAAAAGGCAGATAACTGCGCGCCTGTTCAGCGTAAACCCGCACGCCAGAGCGCTCCTGTTCAAGGAACCCAGCGACCGCTGCCTGCAACCCCGGGTGGGCCAAATGATGCCACGAACGGGTAATTACCGGTTCGAAACCACGAATCAGTTTGTGCTCGCCCTGCGCCCCGGCATCGAAGCGCTCGAGCCCTTCGGCGATGGCCCACTCCATGCCCTGATAGAAGCAGGTTTCGAAATGCAGGCGGTCAAACTCGGCCAGGCAGCCCCAGTAGCGACCGTAAAAGGTATCGCCATCGACCAGGCTGAAGGCCATGGCCAGCGGCCGTCCGTGCTGCCGGGCGAACACCACGCGGATCATTTCCGGCATGCGCTCGGCCAACAGGCTGAAGAAGTCCCGCGTCAGATAGGGCGCCTGGCCGCGCACATGATAGGTGTTGGCGTAGCACTGGTAGACGAAATCCCAGTCGGCCTCAGTCAACTCATGGCCAGCGCGCCGCTCGAAATCGATGCCCTGCCCCGCGACCTGTTCACGCTCCTTGCGCATCTGCTTGCGTTTGCGTGAGCTGAGCGCATCGAGAAAGTCCTGGAAATCCCGGTAACCGCGGTTGTGCCAGTGAAACTGGCAACCTAGACGTTGCAGCCAGCCCTGTCGCTGCGTCATCAGCGCATCGCAGGCCGGGCTGGTGAAGTTGATATGCAGGCTCGACAGCCCTTCTCCATCCAACTCGACCGCCAGCGTGTCGAGCAGCTCAGCAGCCGCATGGGCGTCACCGAGCAATCGGGCCCCGGTCACCGGAGAGAACGGCACGGCGCCCAGCAGCTTGGGGTAATAGGCGATGCCCGCGCGCCGACAGGCATCGGCCCAACCGTGATCGAACACGTATTCGCCATAGGAGTGCTGCTTCACATAAGCCGGTAATGCCGCCCGCACCCGCCCCTGCTCGTCGCACCACAGCCGGTGCGACGGCAGCCAGCCACTGCAGCCACCAACGCTGCCGCTGTCCTCCAGTGCACTGAGGAAGGCGTGGCGCAGGAAAGGCTGCACCGTCGGCAGCAGCGCATCCCAGCTCTGCGCCGATACGGCGTGCAGGGAATCGGCAATAAGCAGAGTCACGAAAGCACTCCGGTCAAAGGGTTCGGGCCCGGTGCCAGCCCGTTTCGCTGGCACCGTTCGGGATGCGCTGAAAAAAGCCATTTATCGTCACTCCGCGAAGGCGGAGCCCAGGCGTTACGGAGGTTCTGGATTATCCCCCTTCGGGCCAGCGCAAGCGCTGTTCAGCGATAAAACTGCTGTCCCGCCTGCGCGGGAATGACGACTATTTTCAGAGTTTCCCAAGCCGGCGACTATAGCTTGCCGCGATTCTCGAAAACTTAACATTCGATCTATAAGGTCGCAGCGGAGCACGCCTGCACCCTTCGACAGTCGCTTCGAAGCCCTCTCACAGAAGCCGTTACATAACGCAATTGCTTGTTTTTGAAAAAGTTCCATTGACTCGAAAATGTCATGGAGCAGCAAGCCTTCTGTCACATCGGCTTTTCATAATCGCCTCCGTCCAAACAAACACCGTCTGGCACTCGCAAGATGGCGTTTCATAAAACGAAGGAGTTTTTCGATGAAGAAGAAGTTGATTGCGATTGCTGTTGGTTCCGCACTGTCGATCCCGGCCGTTGCACTGGCTGACGTCACCGTATATGGTCGCGCGCACGTATCGGTCGACTATCTGGATGACGGCGCCAAGTACTCCGAAACCAACCTGTCGAGCAACGCCTCGCGACTGGGCTTCAAAGGCGACCACGCCATCAACCCGGATCTGAAGGCGTTCTTCCAGATCGAACAACAAATCAACTTCACCACTGGCGCCTCGAGCGGCGGTACCGACTTCGCCACCCGCGACACCTTCGTGGGTCTGAGCAGCAACTTCGGCGCCATCCAGGTCGGTCGTTTCGACAGCCCGTTCAAGGTAGCCCGTGGTCCGTTCAACCTGTTCAGCGACCAGGTCGGCGACATGAACAACCTGGCTCGCGTCACCGCCGGCCGTCTGGACGAGCGTTACGACAACACCATCCAGTACACCACCCCGGACTTCAACGGCTTCAACGTTAAAGTGGCCTACTCGATGTACAAGGGCCAGTCGCTGAACATCACCGACACCAGCGCCAACAACGAAGACAGCGATGCCTTCAGCACCTCGCTGAACTACATCGGCGGCCCGCTGGAAGCCTCCCTGGCCTACGAGAAAGTGGAAGAAGACACCCTGCGCTCGACTACCGTCGGTACCAATCGCGGTGAAGCCGACTCCTACCGCGCCGCCGCTGCCTACAAGATCACCGACAGCTTCAAACTGGTCGGTTTCTATCAGACCACTGACTTCAGCGGTATCAGCGGTACCACCAGCGCTCAGCGTGACGCTGGTACCTTCGATGTCTACGGCCTCGGCGGCGAACTGGCGATCGCCAAGAACACCGCGCTGAAAGCCACCTACATGACCCATGACAGCGATGCCAAGAAATCCGACGCCGACATGTGGGTCGTGGGTGTCGAGCACAAGCTGGACAAGGCCGTGCGTGTCTACGCCAACTACGCCGTAGTGGACAACGACGACAATGTGGCCTACTCGCCCTGGATGCAGCAGGCCCGTACTGCCAGCCCGAGCGACCAGTCGATCGTTGACGGCGTGAACAAAGCTCGCGGCGAGAAGGCTGCCGGCTTCACCGTAGGTCTGCGCTACGACTTCTGATCCCATTCGCGGATCAGTTGAAACAAACCGGGCTGCTCCCCATGGGACAGCCCGGTTTGTCATTTAACTGACACTTAGCAGTCTTATTCTTGTTTCCGGAATGTAATCGACCCTGACCGCCGGGATTCGGCGGACCTTCGCACCTAGGAGTTTTCATGCGCCGCTTGTTCGTAATCGCCATGGCTGGCCTGCTGGCCGCCTGTGCCCAGCAACCCAAAGTCCAACTGTATTCCGGCGCGCCGCTGCCGCAGAACCAGGTCCTTACCGTAGTCGTACCCGGCGAGCTGGAAATCCGCAGCATCAATGGCCAGCCCTACTCCGCCGCCAACGCCTCCTTCGGCCTGGACGACAAGGAGCTGCTCCTGCAGCCGGGTGCCTACCAGGTACAGGCCTTCTACAAGAACGGTTTCGACATCAATGGCGGCATGAGCCATGAAGTGGTGCGCGGCCGCACCGCCATCTTCGACATCGAAGGCAAGGCTGGCGAGCTGTGGCGCCTGGAGTTCAAGCGTCCGGCCAACCTGGCCGAAGCCCAGAAGTTCGAAGAAGACTTTCCGGCCTGGGCCGTGAACACCCGCACCGGCGAACGCAAGGACGCCGAAGCAGGTAATCGCAACGTTTCGGCATTTAGCGTACTGATGGGCTCCAGCGAAGTCGCTGCGCAGGCCACCAGCGTCGCACCGCTGGGTGCCACCGCAGCGACCGCACCACAGGCGGTCGCTCTGACTCCAGCTCCGGCCCAGGCCGCTGCCCTGCCGCATAACGACGCCACACTGACCACCCTGCAGCAGATGTGGAACCTGCTCACGCCGGAAAGCCGCAGCGCCTTCCTCAAGTGGGCTCAGCAGTAACCCAAACCGACGGCGCTCCCGCCACGCGGGAGCGCGCTCGACAGCTCCGGTATCTGCCATTTATAGCTGTACCGAAAACTCTGTCTCAGCTACGCAACATTCCCTCTCGCTCCCACGCACAGCGCACTCGCAGCGCACCTTCCTGGGGGCTGTGAAAGCCGTTGTCGGATTCCCAGCGAAAGGTATGCAGGCCGTTCAGTTCGGTTTCCAGATGCACCACTGCGCTGGCCCAGTACAGACGCTTGAGTAGCGCCTCGAAGGCTTCGATCCACAGGTTCCATTCGTATTCGATCGCGCCATAGCTGGCGCCGAAGTGGATCACCTGGGTCTGGTACAAGCCCGCCCCCGGCGCCTCGCAGAAGGAAAACATCTCGCGCCCGAGAAAAGGCCACAACTCGCCAGCCGGCAATTCCGCCAGCACGCCATGATTGGTTTCACGACGCAGGCGACGCAGCTCGGGATCATCCGAGGGCCAGTCGCGGATACAGCCATAGACGATGGATTCGGACTCCACACCGGCACTCCTGAAAAAGCAGAACGCCTTCTAACACAGCCCGCCTGGGCAGGAAAGGAACTGCGGCCAATTGCTCAATGCCGCTGCCGGCGATTACGCCCCAGCAACCACGCCACCAGCGTCATCAACAGGGCCAGCACGGTGAGCACGGCGAACGGCAGGTGGTAACTGCCGGACAAGTCGCGGGCCAGCCCGGTAAGGATGGGCGTCAGGCTGCCAAGGCTGTAACCGGTGAACAGCATCATCGCCGTCCAGCGGCTGACGGCCAGGGGTGAACCGGCTTCGTACAGCGGCAGCACCAGTGACAGGGCGAAGGAGCCGCCCATCGAGAAGCCCATGACCACCGCCCACAATTCGGGAACGAAACGCGGCATGAAGGTCACCATCGCCAGGCAGCCACAGGTGACCAGCCCGCACGCCAGCAGCAGCGGGTAACGAGCGTTGTAGCGCTGAGCCAGCCAAGGCAACAGGAACGAACTGGGCAAGCCCATGAGCATGGCCAGGCTGAGCAGCGAGTTGCTGCGCAACATGCTCAGCCCGGCTTCGTGGTAGCGTGCCACGGCCCAGGTGGCGATGGCATAGAACAGTCCGGCCTGAATGGCAAAGAAGCAACTGATCAGCCAGGCCCGTGGCTGCCGCCAAGGCAGACCACCGATTTCCTGCTCATTGGCAGCACCCGTCTGGTTGGGCAGCCACAGCCAGAGCATGACTCCGAACAGCGCAGGTGCAGCCCATACCGCCAGGCCCAGGTGCCAGGCATCGCCGAACAGCGCCGTGGCCGGCGCGGTGAGCACTGCGCCACCGGCTCCACCAATGGCCATGCCCAGTGAATACCAGCCCACCACGCGCCCCATCTGGCTGGCGAAGTGACGCTTGATGAATCCCGACAACAACGGCCCGGCGACCGCGATGGCAGCGCCGAGGGCAATGGCACTGCCGATCAGCACCGCACTCTGATGCGCGGCCAGACGCGACAACAGCGCCAGGCCAATTACTCCGAGACAGACCACGATGGTGCGCTCCAGCCCCCAGCGCATGGCCAGGCGCGGCGCCAGCGGCGCGAGCAGGCCCATGCACAATACCGGCAAGGCCGTGGTCAGGCTGATGAAGCTGCGACTTAGCGACATCTCCATGGCGATGCGCTCGATCAGCGGCGCGAGAGACGTGATGCCGGGGCGCAAATTGATCGCCGCCAGCACCAGGGCGACCAGCAGCAGGGCCCGAGGGACTGGTTTCACGAGTTATCCGAGGTCATGACGGCAGGCAGGCCGGGGGCGGCAACCCTACCCCTGCAGGCCGCGCCAGGCAAGCCTGCAGAAGGAAATAACTGACCTCATGGTCAGCTGGCGGACTTGGCCTTGCCACGCATCTTCTCGGCCATGTTGGCCATCTCGTCATAGAGCGCCTGCGGGTTCTTCTGCTTCAGCGCCCAGGCCATGCGACCCATTTCATGCGGCAGGATCATGAAACTGCCCTTGGCCACTTCAGCGTGGATGTAATCGGCGATATCCGCTGCGCTGATCGGCGAACTCTCCAGCAGCTTGCCGACCTGAGCCTTCATCGCCGGGGTCGGGCCGCGGAAGGAATCCAGCAGGTTGGTCTGGAAGAAGGACGGACAGACCACATGCACGCCGATCTCCAGCTGGCGCAGCTCCGCCAGCAGGCTTTCCGACAGGGCCACCACGCCGGCCTTGGCCACGTTGTAGTTACTCATGCCCGGCCCCTGCATCAGGGCGGCCATGGAGGCGATATTGACGATCTTGCCCTTGCTCTTTTCCAGCAGCGGCAGAAATGCCTTGCAGCCCTTGACCACGCCCATCAGGTTGATCGCGATCTGCCAGTCCCAATCCTCCAGCGACAGCTCGCTGAAGAAGCCGCCGGAAGCGACACCGGCATTGTTGACGATGACGTCGATGCCGCCGAACTGCTCCTCGCAGGCCTGGGCCAGAGCAGTCAGCTGGCTGTAGTCACGCACGTCGCAGCGACGGATGAAGCCGTCGCCGCCGGCCTCGCGCACCAGCTTGAGGGTTTCTGCCAGACCAGCCTCGTTGACGTCGGCCAGCGCCAGGCGCCAGCCCTCGTGCGCCCAGCGCAGGGCCATTTCGCGGCCCAGACCGGAACCGGCGCCCGTGATCATCATGCGGTTTTGCATAGCAGCCCTGCCTTCATTGATTGGTTACGATGGCTGCCAGTGTAGCGAAGGCGATAAAGCCACCATGCCTTCATCAGATTTATGAATAGGCAGGGCAAATCACGCTCACGTTTTCCTGCGCCAGCGCCCGATCAGCCAGGCATATACGGCAGCGTTGACCAGTACGACGATGGCCCCCAGCCACAGCTGAATAGCCGGGGTGAGCCCGGCCGGATAGATCAGCGGTATCAGGTAGTGCTCGATGAAGCCGCCCTCATAGCCCGCCTGCCCGGCCATTCGGCGCATCTGGTTTTCCCAGGGCGTCAGCGGGCACCCTAGATGCAAGCACTCCACCACGATGCCCCAGGCCACAGCAGGCAGGTGCAGCCAGATCAACCGCGGCCAACGCAGCGCCAGCAAGCCACCCAGCAGCACGAACAGGATGAAGCCCAGGTGCACCAGCACCAGGGCGTCGGCAGCCATGCGCCAGAGCATCGCGGCTCAGTCCACCACGAACAGGCGCGCACCGGACGCTGTCGAGGAACGATGGGGCTCTGCACCATCAGCCACCTGGTAGCTCATGCCGGGCTTGAGCACGAATACCCGGCCATCCTCAAGCTCGGTGGTCAGCTCCCCTTCCAGGCACAACAGCACATGCCCTTTCTGACACCAGTGGTCGGCCAGATAACCCGGTGAATATTCGACCATACGCACACGCAGCGCACCGAACTGGCAAGTACGCCAACGTGCCACGCCACGCTCGCCCGGATGTTCGGTCACTGGTATCGCCGCCCAGTCCGTCACGCCAAAGGGAATATCACTGATCCGCATCGCCCGACTCCATCGAATAGAGCGCCACCTTAACGCAGCCACCCCAGGGCTAAAGAAATAGAAAGAGACTCTTCATAAAGCAACATCAATTGACCACCACTATCAAGACCATGCAAAGGCCACATTTCCCGACACTGACGAACAGGACTAGCCTCTCTCACATGACGAAATGATTCTCAACGAGGTGCATCATGCTCAAGACCCTGACCTTCACCATCATGCACTTCTGCATCGCCTTCGCCGTTACCTACGCACTGACCGGCAGCGTTGCGGCCAGTAGCCTGGTGGCGGCTATCGAACCGCTGTGCAACTCCGTGGGCTTCTACTTCCACGAGAAGGTCTGGCAACGTTTCGAGCGCCGTCGCCAGCCGTCGGCGGAGCGCCCCAAGCATGCCTGGCTGCATCATCACGCCTGACTGAACAAGCCTGCAATCGGCCAGGCGCGGCGGACGCCTACCCCAGTTACTCAAGTTTTCCTGCGATAAGGCAGGATAGTCTGGCACTTTGCCCAGCTTGCTGCTGTCATAAGCCAGCTGTTCAATCCAGACGTTCTCTTATTCAAAGGGACTTACCACATGCCCAGCCTTGCCCGACTCGCCGCCTTGCTCGGTGGCCTGGCCTTCTGTGTCTCAGCGATGGCCGCCGATGTGGATGCGGAAAGCTATGGCTATCCACTGGCCAACCCGTTCGAAGCGACCATCGCCACCACACCGCCCGAACTGCGCCCGACGCTGCCGGCCGACGCCGACATCAGGCAGCGCGATTACTCGGTACGCCTGCGCCCGGATCGCGAGTTCGAGCTGCTGGACAACTTCTGGCCGGTGACCAAGCTGCACTATCGCCTGGCCCAGCAGAAAGGCCGTGCACCACTGATCTTCATCATCGCCGGCACTGGCGCGCACTATGCCAGCGGCACCACCGAATACCTGAAGAAGCTGTTCTACGGCGCCGGCTTCCATGTCGTGCAGCTGTCGTCGCCGACCAGCTATGACTTCATGGCAGCCGCCTCGCGCTCTGCCACGCCGGGCTACAGCCCGGACGATGCCGACGACCTGTATCGCGCCATGCAGGCCGTACGCGCCCAGCATCCGAAGCTGGAAGTCAGCGAGTTCCTGCTGACCGGTTACAGCCTCGGCGCGCTGCATGCCGCCTTCGTCAGCCAGATCGACGAAACCCGCCGCGCCTTCGATTTCAAACGCGTGCTGCTGCTCAACCCGCCGGTCAACCTCTACACCTCCATCACCAACCTCGACAAGCTGGTGCAGACCAAGGTGCAAGGCATCGACAACAGCACCAACTTCTATGATCTGGTGCTGGGCAAGTTGACCCGCTACTTCAATGACAAGGGCTATCTGGATATCAACGACGCCATGCTCTATGACTTCCAGCAGTCAAAAGAGCGGCTCTCCGACGAACAGATGGCCATGCTCATCGGCACCTCGTTCCGCTTCTCGTCGGCCGACATCGTGTTCACCTCGGACCTGCTCAACCGCCGCGGCCTGATTACCCCGCGCGACTACCGCATCACTGAGAGCACAAGCCTCACGCCATTCTTCCAGATGGCCCTGCGCTGCGACTTCGATTGCTATATCGCCGAGCAACTGATGCCCATGTGGCGTGCTCGCCACGATGGCGGCAGCCTCAACCAGTTGGTCGACAAGAGCAGCCTGTATGCGCTGGAGGACTATCTCAGAGGCAGCGACAAGGTCTCGGTGATGCACAACGCCGACGACCTGATCCTCGGCCAGGGCGACATCGGCTTTCTGCGCCGCACCTTTGGCGACCGCCTGACCCTTTACCCGCGCGGCGGGCACTGCGGCAACCTCAACTATCGCGTCAATGCCGACGCCATGCTGGAGTTCTTCCGTGGTTAAGCACAGCACCCTGATCATCGCCCTGCTGCTGGCCGGCGGGCAGGCCCTGGCCGCAAACCAGGTCGACCCTGACGGTTTCACCAACCCGCTGCAGCACCTGCAGTTCAACCCGGGGCTGGACCAGCAGGAATTCGAGCGAGCCTCCAGTGACGCCCTGCAGGTCTATGACCCCCTGGAGTCATGGAACCGCCGCGTCTACCACTTCAACTACCGTTTCGATCAGTGGGTCTTCCTGCCCGTGGTCGACGGTTACCGCTACGTCACGCCGAGCCTGGTGCAAAGTGGCGTGCACAACTTCTTCAACAACCTCGGCGAGATTCCCACGCTGGCCAACAGCCTGTTGCAGCTCAAGGGCCAACGGGCGATGAACAGCACTGCACGGCTGCTCTTCAATACCATCATCGGGGTCGGTGGCCTGTGGGACCCGGCCACCAAGATGGGCCTGCCACGCTTGAGCGAGGACTTCGGCCAAACCCTGGGCTACTACGGCGTACCCTCAGGGCCTTACCTGATGCTGCCGCTGCTCGGCCCGTCGAACCTGCGCGACACCGGCGGCCTGGTGGCGGACTACAGCCTGGAGAGCGCGGTCAACTACCTCGATGTGGCCGATGCCAGCGCCGACAATCCCGGCATCACGGCGCTGCGTATCGTCGACACCCGTGCCAATACCGGCTTCCGCTATGGCCAACTGAATTCGCCATTCGAGTACGAGAAGATCCGCTACTTCTACAACGAGTCGCGCAAGCTGAAGATTGCCGACTGAAGCCTGGGCCATGCATCGAATTAATCGATGCATGGCCGGCAAATTTTCCACCCAAATATCGATTCGATGCGACTAGCATGGCGCCATTCCTACCTTTCAAGGCGCTCACCATGACCTCGCAACGCCGCATCATCAGCATCCAGCCTGGCCAACCCGCCTCGGACGGCGCCGGTGTGCGCCTCAACCGCGTGATCGGTGGGCCGGGCCTGGAGCGCTTCGATCCCTTCCTGATGCTCGACGAGTTTTCCACCGACAACCCCGACGACTACATCGCCGGTTTCCCGCCGCACCCGCATCGCGGTTTCGAGACCATCACCTATATGCTCGAAGGGCGCATGCGCCATGAGGATCACCTGGGCAACGTCGGCCTGCTCGGCAGTGGCGCCGTGCAATGGATGACCGCCGCGCGCGGCATCATCCACAGCGAAATGCCCGAGCAGGAGTCCGGTGCCATGCGCGGCTTCCAGCTCTGGCTCAACCTGCCGGCCAAGGACAAACTGGGCCAGGCGGGTTATCGCGACATCCCGGCCAGCGAGATCCCGTGCATCAACACGGCATCCGGCGTCGAGGTGGTGGTGATCGCCGGCGAGTTCGACGATGGCGAAATCCGCCAGGCCGGCGCCGTGCAGCGTCCGTATACCGAGCCGCAACTGTTCGACCTACATCTGCCGGCCGGCAGCCAGGTGGCACCACGTCTGGCCGACGGGCAGCGGGTCATGCTCTACGTCTACCAGGGTTTGCTCGAATTACCCGAGGCCGGCGCACAACCGATCAGCGCCGGGCGCCTGGTACGCCTGTCTGACGCGGGCGCACTGCACCTGGCCAGCGCTCATGGCGCACGGGTGCTGCTGATCGCCGGCACACCACTGAACGAACCCATCGTCCAGTACGGGCCGTTCGTGATGAACAGCCGCGAGGAAATCGAGCAGGCCATGCGCGATTTTCGTGATGGTGTGCTGGCCTGATGCCGAAGGCGCCAGGTCGACATCGATAACTCGGCACTCCAGCCCCAGACACGTAGCCTAGTGCCAGTCCGTTAAGCGGAAAGGGGGCGTTTGTAGGAGCCGGCTTGCTGGCGATCCGCCCCTTTGCTGATCATCCTCAAGCATCGCCGGCAAGCCTGCTCCTACAGTTCCGTAGTGTCACAGGCAACGCTTATCTGCTTCGCCCCAACACTACGAAAATGCCTGGGAAATCTTATCTGATCGGTATTGAGACACATAACCGGACTTTATCCGGCTATGTTTCCGGCGGGCTGCGCCACATCGACCAGCCCGAGAAAGCGACAGAGGTCGGCCTTGCGCGCCATCGCATCCTGATAACCCAACTCGATCAGTTCACTGCAATAGCCGGGCTCGAACAGCAGGTAACTGAGCACGCCCGCCCCACCGGCCTTGGTCGCCCCCGGGCCGCGCAGAAACAGGCGCAGCGCCTTGGGCAGCTCGCGCTGATGGCGCGCGGCGATCTGATCCAGCGGCTGGCTCGGCGCGATCACCAGCACGTCCACCGGGTTCAAACCCAAGCCACGCGGACGCCGCTCCGGCGGCACCAGTGCGCTCATCTGGTTGAGCC
>Ga0228664_1000711_pt1 | contig 18860 bp, 17 predicted proteins | sample 78DmetaG_FD_183029 | JGI IMG/M metagenome (GOLD analysis project Ga0228664, IMG submission 183029) | Seawater microbial communities from Monterey Bay, California, United States - 78D | ecosystem: Environmental > Aquatic > Marine > Coastal | place: USA: California | collected 2016-09-26 | reverse complement strand
CATCATGGCTCAAGGCTAACGCCTTATCAGAAGTCGAATATACGGAAGCAGTCGTACCTAGGTTCAGAGGCAGATTATTTCACTGGCAAAACGGGAGGAGTCCATATACGGATGCAATCCGGGAAGTGCAATCCCGGATTGCATCCGGGCTACGTCAAACAAGCAAATCGGGAGTCACCATGTCCGGCCCACTGTCTTCGCTGAAAATTCTCGACTTCTCCACCCTGCTGCCGGGGCCGTTCGCCTCGCTGCTGCTGGCCGACATGGGCGCCGAGGTCCTGCGGGTAGAGTCGCCCACGCGTATGGATCTGGTGCGCGTGCTGCCGCCGCACGATGGCGGAACCTCCACCAGTCACGCCTACCTCAACCGCAACAAACGCAGCATCGCCCTCGATCTCAAGCGGCCCGAAGCGGTGGAGGTGGTCAAGCAGCTGGTCAGTGAATACGACATCGTGCTCGAGCAGTTTCGACCCGGTGTGATGGACAAGCTGGGCGTCGGTTACGAGGTACTCAAGTCGATCAATCCACGGCTGATCTACGTGTCGATCACCGGTTACGGCCAGAGTGGGCCTTATCGTGATCGCGCCGGGCACGACATCAACTACCTGGCGCTGGCCGGTATCGCCAGCTACACCGGGCGCCGCGACAGCGGCCCGTTGCCGCTCGGCGTACAGTTGGCCGACCTGGCGGGCGGCTCGCTGCACGGGGTTATCGGCCTGCTCGCAGCCGTGGTGCAGCGTCAGGCCACCGGTGTGGGGCAGCAGGTCGACGTGAGCATGACCGACTGCGCGTTCAGCCTGCATGGCATGGCGGGCGCTGGTTACCTCGGTGCCGGCGTCGAGCCTGACATGGAAAACCAGGCGCTCAATGGCGGCAGCTTCTACGACTACTACCGCACGCGCGACGGTCGCTGGTTCTCTGTCGGCAGCCTGGAACCGCAGTTCATGCAGCAGTTCTGCGCCGCCATTGGCCGCCCCGAACTGGCAGCACGCGGCCTGTCGCAGAGGCCCGAGGATCAACGCGCGCTCAAGCGCGAGATCGAGATCGAGTTCGAGAAGCGCGATTTCGCGCAATGGTGCGAAGTCTTCGCCGCGCTTGATGCCTGCGTCGAACCCATGTTGCCGCTGTCCGAGGCGGTGCAGCATCCGCAGATCAAGTCTCGCGGGCTGGTCGTTGAGGTGCCACGTGAAGGGCTGCCCGCGCAGTCGCAGCTGGCTTGCCCGCTGAAGTTCTCCGAAGGGCTGCCGCCACCACGGCATGTCGGGGCGGCTGTTGGCGCGCATACCGCCGAAGTGTTGACAGAGCTGGGTTATGACGCCGAACAGATCGCGGCGTTGAGGAGCGCTGGGGCGCTGGGTTGAGTCGCAAGGCTCACTGTCTGGCAATGTCGGTGCGCACCGAGGCGTTATGGAGCTTCCCTCATCACTCCTGACGCTGCTCACCACTGAAAGTCAGCGTCACCTTGCAACGCCGGCAGTAGTAGCGGCGGCCCTTGGCGACCAGGGCGTGACGCTGGGCCGAGAAGGGGAACTCGCCATCCGCGCAGCTACAACGATAGATGAAGCGACTGACTTTGCGTCGCTCGACTTCGTAGCTGTGGCAGCGATGCGGCGGCAGCTCGTAGACGCCGCGCATGATCAGCTGCCATTCCTCGCCATGCGGCTGAATACGTGGGCCGAACAGCTGATGGGCGACCATGTGGGCGACTTCGTGCGGCACCGTCTGGCGCAGGAAGTCTTCCTGGTTGGCCCGGTACAGCTGCAGGTTGAAGCGCAGCTTGTTTTCCGTCAGGTGCGCGACACCGGCCTTCTGCCCGCGTAGCTTGAAGCTGATCTCGGGGCGGGCAAAGCGTTGCTTGAAGAAGGTTTCGGCCTGCTGGTAGCAGGCTTCGACGCGGGCGTGAATCTGTTCGGGCATGGACAGGCGCTGGTGCAGGCTGAGCGTGAATTATGCCGCAAGCCGACAGCCAGCGCAGGTATCACTCGTCTCCTGGCGCCTGCATTCGCTGTTCCTGCGTGCCGCGGCTCTGGTCCTGCTGTACCGTGCGCTGATACTCCGGCTCCAGGGTGTAGGTCCAGAACAGGATCATGCTGACCAGAATGGTGACGATTACCAGCAGCCCCACGCCAATCATCGAGGAGGCGTAGAGGAAACCCTGCTGGTTGTCGATGCGCATGAAGCGTGGCAGCCCGACATAAATCAGGTAGGCGGCATGGGCACAGGCGAGCAGCAGCACGCTGATTGCCAGCCAGCGTGTGGGGTAGAGCGCGGCGATACCGGCCAGGAAGAAGGGCGTGCAGGCATAGGCGATGAAGCCGATGCACTGGTTGAAGGTGGGCCTGGCCTCGAAGGTGCGCGACATGTAGCGCAGGAAGTAACCCATGATGAAAACGCCGACCAGCGTTGCCAGATACAGCAGCCCGCTCAGTTGCAGGGCACTTGCGACCTCCAGGCGAATGCGCTCTTCGTCTACCAGACTCCAGCCGACCCAATGGGTGCCGATGAACAGGCAAACTGCCGGCAACAGGCTGAAAAACAGCAGGTAGGGTAGGTAACTGGCGCTGTTGCGTTCCTCGTCCTGGCGAATGGCCGTCCAGGCATGATCCGGGCGGGTGAGAAGGGTATAGAGGTTCGCATACATGGTGTGACCATCCGCTTGACTGCCTTTAAATCTCGGGCAGTCGTAGCCGCGTAGGGTTCAACCAAAATTTTCTGGCGCATGGCAACGAAAAGGCCGCCCGAAGGCGGCCTGTGGGCTAGCTGCTAGTGACTATCAGCTGGTGTAGACCGGGCCGATGCCCATGCCCCAGAGAATGACCGAGCTGGCGATCATCGCTACCAGCACGACCAGGCCGACCGCCAGTACGGAACTGGAGAACATGAAGCCTTCGTCTTCAGGAATGTTCATGAAGGTCGGTATGCCGACATAGAGCAGATAAACGGTGTAGCAGATCGCGACCGTGCCCACGACCATGCCCAGCCACAGATGCGGATAGAGCGCTGCGAGACCTCCGATGAACAGCGGGGTGGCGGTGTAGGCCGCGAATACGACGCACTGGGTCAGGCTGGGATTGGCGTCGTAGGTACGTGCCATCCAGTGGATGAAGGCGCCCATTACGGCTACGCCAGCGAGCATCGCCAGGTAGGACATGATGGTCATCACCATCGCACTGCCTTCGGTGAGCATTACCGGTGCTCGGTCACCAATCGCCCAGCCAACCTGGGTGGTGCCGATGTAGGCTGAAATCGCGGGAATTGCCGCAAGAATCAGCACATGGGTAAGGTACATGTGGCTGATGGATTCTTCCTCGCCACGGATTTCTTGCCATTCTTGATCGGGATGGGTGAAGAGCCCCCAAACGTGGTGGATCATGCCAGACACCTCCTCTTTCTTATGACGGTCGCCCCCCAGCGAACGCCCGGCACGCGTGTACAGCGCCACCGGGTGTCAGGCCAAATCTATGCGACCTTATGTCGCAGTATAGGCAGGGCCTGGAGCAGGCGTGGTGTCTGGCTTTAGAGCAAATCGCTCTCTAGAAATCAGCGGTAATAGCGCTCAAGAATTTCCATGGCCAGGTTTATCGACTGCAACCGCTCTGTGCTGCCGCCTCGGTCCGGATGATGTGCGCTGACCATTTGTCGGTAGCGCAGCTTGATTCGTGGCAGATCGAGCGTCCGTTCGTTGGCCAGTTCGAACAGTTCCAGGGCTGCCTGCTTCTCTTCGCCGCCCTGCATGCGTGTCCAGAAACTGGTCAGCAGGCGCTCGACATCGCGCTCGTCGGTGTCGCGTAGTTGACTCATGTCCAGGTAGTAATCGCGCAGCTCGTCGCGTTCACTGAGTGCCGCGTTGCCTGGCTGATAGGGCAGCAGGCGGATGCACAGCGGGCTGATCTCGAGCAGGTGCGTTTGCTCCTGCCATAGCCGTTCACGCAGGCGATAAAGCGCGTTGAACAGCAGAAAATGAGTGCGAAACAGCACCAGCTTGTCCGCCAGGGGTAGATTGGGAACATGGCCGCTGTGGCGGTCTTTCAATTGCTGGATCAGGGTGTATTCGGCAATGCCGTCCGGTGCCGCCTGCAGCAGTTGCAGCACCTGCTCGGCGAGGTCCAGGTTGGGGTCGAGGTCGTCGTTCATCGGCCGAGACTAGCATTTAGTTGTCGGTGGGGTAGGGGCGCGGCGCCATTGTGCGTAAAATGTCGCGCTTTCGTTCCCACTCCCTCGGATTTCGACGCACCATGGGCACCCTTTCGGTCAACCAGAACAAACTGCAGAAGCGCATTCGCCGCCTGGCCGGCGAAGCCATCACCGACTTCAACATGATCGAGGATGGCGACAAGGTGATGGTCTGCCTGTCCGGTGGCAAGTTATAACCAAAAAAATATTTGTAAAGCCTATAAACCTGTAGACATTGCCTGTAAGCCCCGCCTTCCGTCGCTTTTTCTTTCCTCTCGTTTGACAGAACTCATTTGTGGGCTAGTTTGTAACTAAATCGGTTATTGGACTAGCTTTTTTGTCAATCATGAAAGTCAAACGATACCAATTCAATTCGTTGCCCTTCGTGTCGATAGTGGACGAAGCGGATTGCCCTATTGATCCGTATGTTTCCTGCTATCTCAATGGCGCTTTATCTGCTAAATCGGCCAATACGAGATTTAGGTACGCAAATGAACTGCTGTTCGTGCTGCAGTACTTTTCGGAAAAAAATATTGACCTACCCGAACGAGTTGCATCGGGCATTTTTATATCCCAGATGGAGTACATGCAGTTCTATGACAGATGCTGCTTAAGTAAGGGTTCTGGTGATGAAGGTATAAATATAAGATTTCTAGATATAAATGATAAACATTTAAGGAACATCATTGTTGCCAATCAGAAAGGGATGACAAAGGTCGCTAGCGAAACCTTGCAAGGTCGCATCAGACGACTTCGACAATTTCTTTTATGGCTGTTCGATGAGTTTCACGAAGTGCAAGATGCTGACGAAAAAACAAAAAATAAATTTAATGGGCTTATTTCAAAAATTAGGTTAGATGAAGATGCCCTTGGCAAGAATGGAGAGCAACATGTCGGCGATCCTGAGGAATCGGTGATCCCGGATGACGTTTTCGTAAAGTTTTTAGAGATGGTGATGCCGTCATCTCCTAATAATCCCTTTAAAGCATCTAGGGTGAGGAATTACTTGATCGTCAATTTGCTAGTCCTAAGCGGCATCAGAAGAGGTGCGCTGGCAAAATTGAAGATTTCTGACTGTCTATTTCATGGCACTAACGATCAGCTAGCTATTTATCGATCTGCAAATGATCCAACAGATCCGCGCTCTGAAAAACCCAATCAAAAGACAAAAGCACACTTCGCCTCGGTTGATCCAGGTTTTTTGGAGAAGGTTAAGTTCTATATTGACAACGTTCGTATTGTCTTTCCTCGTGCGCAATTCCATGACTTCGTGTTTGTCAGCGAAAATGACTCTAAAGGCACTGCGGGTCAGCCTCTTTCTTTAAAGGCAATAAATGCAATATTTCAAAAGCTCTCTAGATCGCTGGGCTTTCATGTCCATCCTCATTTGTTGCGCCACAAATGGAATGAAATTTTTGATAAGAAAGGGGAGTCGCTTGGGGTCAATCCGGCTTTGCTTGAGGATGCTAGAAAATATGCCATGGGCTGGTCGCAAAATACGACTCAGAACAGACGATATAATGAAAAGAGAATTGCGCTGAAGACGAGAGAGATATCAATGGCGCATCAAAAAAGAGTGGATCAGCAAAAATGACTCGCGAGAAGAGGCGGGAAGTTTTTAAGTCTCTGACTAATGAAGGCTCATGGATTACGGCCAAATCTGGCCTGATGGTAAATACCTCAGACGATGTATGGATATTACTGCCGAATAATGGAAAAGGAAAACGGTTGTGCGTTGACTGGGTTCATTCGTCTAACATGCCAGATGATGATAAAAAATTAATTCTGAGTGTATTTGTGGACTACGTGCGAACCAAGGCTGCGAGTACGGCGTCAGGTATCGTTTGCAATGTAAAGCCATTTATGTTGAATGGCATTCCGTCGTTAGCCAGAGTTAAATCTATATGGAGTGGGCTGCAGACAAACAATAAGAAGGGGCTCAATCAGTTCTTTGGGACGCTCTCTAGGCAAGGTAATACACGGTATGAAGAATATCACAAGTTTACGCGGACACATTTGGACAAGGGTAAAGACAATACTCTTGATCCTTCCATTGGGGCACTAAGCGATATTGAGTTTGACTCGTTAGCCAGGCAGATCAATGAAAATATACAAGAGTTCGACTGGGGCGCCAGTCGGGATCTTTTGTTTTTTCAGTCGCCGAGGCTATATGCGCGGCTCAGAAATATAGTCACTAACAAGTTGTTGCTCTCCATCGTAAGGCGGCCAATTCAAATTGCGCTATTGAAATGGTCTGATTTGATCCCCTCGGGTGCGAGTTTTCGCGACGCGGGAATTCTTCCTGTGGACGAAATCGGCACGGTAGGGGGGCAAACATTGCAGCTTAGAGTGTTCATAGTTAAGTCTAAGGGCGCACAATTCTCAAGGGAGCGGCCCGAGCGCTATCCTATACATCTTTCCGAATATATCTCAAGGGTTCTTATAGACTATAAACGGGTGGTATTGGAAGGGCTCAGACTAGTGATGGACTCAGCAGAGATTCAAGTGGATCAATCTGAACTCTTGAGCCTCATGAATGATATGCCTATGTTTCCAGCGGTTGATTTTTTTGAAGTGCGATTTGACTCTTTAGATTTGTTCAAAAGCATGTTTACGCCAAAGTCTACTGCCTACCACATATCGGAGACTGCAGTTGCACAGGCCATGAGATGGGTTCCGGTTGCCTCTGATCGAACTGTCGAATGTATGGCTACTTCCAACAGAATTCGTCACACCGTATTAACTCGCGGTGCTCAAAATGGTCTGCCCGCCGTTCAATTGGCCAAGATGACAGGTGTCACCGTGCCGGCTGCAAGGCATTACATAGATTTGGATTATGTATCTAGGAGAGAGATTGACACAAAGTATATCGGAAATGAGTTTCTAAAGAAGGCTTTTAGCCATACCTTAACTGTCGTTCCGGAAGGCGATGAGGTCATTGTCGACAATAAGTTCAACCCTGTTGGTGGGGCACTCAACAAGCATTCCTGCGCGACCTGTTCAACTGTTTTAGGGAGACCATTGGGGTGTTATGGGTGCCCAAACTTTCGTCCGATGCTAGAAGCTGATCACAGGTCGGTATTGGCTGATGCAGAGGGCAAGCTTGCTGCAAACCGCAACTCCCTAGTTAGTCCTCTTTACGCTCGCAGTATTGAAAAATTGGAGAGACAGATTGTTTGGGTGAGGCAAACAATAATGGTTTGCGATGAAGAACTCGCAAGGCGGCGCACAATCGATGCTTAACAAATACCTTGGCCGATTGGAACGGCTCATCAGCGAATATCGCGAAGCCAAGCTAGCGCAATTTGAAGGGCATGGCGGCAAGAAAGCGGAGTTTGATGATTTGGTCTGGTATCATATTGATCCCAATACTGGCCGCCGAACCCGATTCTTGTGCGGTGTACATGGCCGCAAGGGCAAAGGAAACGCCGGCAACCACCCCATAGACGCCCTTCCTTACCCCTATGACCACCTGATAAAAATATGGATCATAGAAACAACTAATACACCACTTTCCGCCAAAGAAAAACAAGCTCGGACGTCGGTAGCTAGGAAGATGTTGTCACTCATAGATGGTGATCTCTATGAGCAATCAGAGTCCACAATCACCGGCCTTAATTTGGGGGCGCGTTCAGCTGACCGCTTGCGGCCGTTTCTCGCGTTCTGCGCTGAAAAGGGGGTGATGCGAAAGGTCAACCTGAAGGGCAGCGACAACAGAGACAGGACGGGACATGCCGCGTTTGACAATACGCTGGAGAAACTTCCAGATACCCAAACAGTACTTGCGCTAGCCGACATCTTCTCTAGTGTGTTTGAGTATGTGGATGAACATGGCTCGCTGAGCCCTGGTAAAGAGATAAAAATCCATGATGCCTTAGTGGTGACTTCTGCACTACTGTCGCTGGCATCGCCCAATCGAATTTCTGCGGAAATACCAGTTCTGCCTAAACAAAAACTGCATTGTTACTCTGAAAGTAATGGAGAGCCAGTTTATTATCTCGACTGGATTGGAAGTAAAGGCTACGGGAACCACAAAAATCACGTACTTGCGGTGCTCGCTGAGCCGATAAAGAAAGCCCTAAACTTCTTCTACAAGGCATGCGAGCCTGCAAGAATTCTCTGTCGATTCTACGAGAGTCCGGGCAAAAGCTTGAAAGCGTTGCTCAGTGGGTTCGAAATGGAACCAGAGCTAGAGAGAAATTTAAATTTAACCAAACGGCCTAATCTTTTCACATTGGGGTATGCTTTAGGGTTTTATGGGGTTAATGATTGCGTTCCGGTCCTTAAGGAAGGAGCTGATCTGACTTCCATCCATCAAAGTCAAAGAGGTCGTTTTTTCGAAAAAAAACCGATTTACTCGTTGCAGCCTCAAGATCAGTTGTCCGTGTCGCAAACGAGAAGTGCAGCTTTAGCAGGATTACCCCACTTGTTCGGGTACGCCAATATGCCAAAAGTTTTTTCCGATAAGTCTGTCGTTTCGGTTGAAGAAGTGCAGGAGTGGTGGATTGCTTTCTATAGGACATCAATTTTGCCGGAATTTCCGCTCTCATTTTCAACCGGAGAATCAAGTATCAAACTTAAGGATGCCATGTTCTGCTTCTTGGGGAGTTGGCTTTATGGTGCGCCCGAGAGTGTCGGAAGTGGTGGGAAGGTTTTTCAAAAGACAAACTATGCGGTGGTGCCATTAGCGTCGCTAGGCGCCTCGGTTCTTACTCGACTGGTCGGCCAGGGGCGCTACACGACATCGATTTTTCAGGATTACGGATTTTCGTCAGAATTAATTCTTCGACCGCATAGTCTGCGGCACTTATCTAACACCCTTGCTGATTTAAGTAGCATTCCAGTTGAAATTATCACTGCTTGGTCTGGCAGAAAGAATCCCGAGCAAACCCATACTTATATTCATACGACTCACGACGAGAAAGCCAGTCGTGTGAGTGCGATATTGAATCCGCCAGATATCGACAGGCGGGATATTCGAGTCGTTTCCCAAGATCAACTTACACAAACCACCAACCTGCCGGCATCTGTCACCTCCACCGGTCTTTGTACTCAAAATCTTAATGTAACGCCTTGCAATTATTTGAACGATTTCGTCTCGCAGTGCTTCATGTGTCCGGATACTTGTCACATAGCAGGCGATGTGAAGACAATCGAGTTTTTTGAGAAAGATTTATCGTTTCAAACTTTGAGATTAGAATCGGTAGCGTGTGATCCACGCTTACCAAGCTCCCAGGCAATGAGGCAGTGGTATCTAATTCACTCGCGAAATACCCATATTCTATCCATGCTGAATGATTTGATGAAAAGTAAGGCTGTCGGAACGATGATTTGTTACTCAGATAAAAATTCTGAGTTCAGTTTGACCGATCTAAATACCAAGATCATTACAAAGGTCGCGTGTGCCCTACCGGATTTTGAGGCTCGCCTGAAGGGTATTATTGAAGATAAGACTGCCAGAACAGCATCTGATGCTAATCCCGAGTTGCGCTCTCTTTTATCCTCTTTCGGTCTGTCTGAAGGCGAGGTGTGATGTGGTAGTCCCAAAAATATCAGCTCAGCAGCAGCGTAAGATAGAGATAATGTTGGCTAAGTGGGTAGGTAAGCTGACGTGGGATGCTCTGGTGACTAAGGTTGAACTTGAGCTTGGCATAAAAACGACTAGGCAAACCCTCTGCACTTATGTGGGTATCAACACATCTTATAAGAACAAAAAAGCTCAACTTCGGGGGGCAACGCCTTCCCTGCTCACAAAGATAACTGCTTCTGAAGTAAAGCTTGTGGAGCAAATAGAGCACTTGAAGGCTGAGGTTGCGGTTCTCAAAAGAAATAATGCAGAGCAACTGCGTATGATTGAGAGGATGCTTTTGAACGCCAATGCCATCCCCAACCTGGATCTTTATGCCTTGGTCAAGAAAAGACCTGAAGAGATACAAAATGGCTAATCATTCGCACACCTCCTCGACTATGCCGTATTGGGCACACGCTCGGTGTGCAACCCAAGGGGGTATCCGGGCGAGGAGACTGGCTTTCGCCCGGATTTGATCATCACGCTTTAGCTGCGCCTTAACTGACCAGGCGAGCCGTTTTCGGGTCATACGCTACACCGGTAATCGATCCATCCCGAATACGCTCAACTGCTTCATCAATCACATGCAGTGGTACTAGGAACCATTCCCTCGGCTTGACCGGATTGCCGAAGCGGTCTTCGATGGTCAAGTTCAACTGCGCTGCGCCGAACAGGCGGTGGAAGATGTTCTCCAGCCTGGTGCGATTCAGGTTGTGCAGCTTGTAAGTAGCGACCACTTCCACATCTGCCAATAGGTAGGTGGCATCTTTGTTCGCCCCAGCTATACGGGTTTCCACCTTGCCACCGGTCACGCCAATCTTGTGGATCAGCTCGCGGTGTTTGGCTACGAATGGGTGGCTGGACTGGCTGCGCAGCACATAGATAGTGCCAGTCTCGATGTCGTCCGGCTCGGTTATGTCGCTGAACAGTGGGCCGGAATCTACCTTGATGAGCCGAGATCCGGCACGCCCGTCACTGTCTTTGTAGAGCGCCCGCTGCAAGGATCGTAATAGCAGATCGCTTTCCGTCTCATTGGAGTAGATGACGCGCAAGCGCCCATTCATCTCCGCATTTGGCGTCTTGTAAGTGTCGCCCACCTCGGCGACATAGGCAATGAGTCCGCTCAAAATGAAGAAGTCCCCGGCCTCGATGCTCGCGTTCTTGCCAAAGGGCTTGGTTATCCACAATTTCTGCTTGAGGCCCGCTTCCACCTCATCAAACAGCGGCTTGAACTTCTCGAAGTCTTTACATGGGTTTCGAGCGGCAATTTCTTCTGCCGCCCTGATTGCCGCGCTGGAGCGCACATGTCGCAACACTGTGATGTCGTCCTGGTCGACGGACTCACTGCCGATGCCCAGCTCGGCGAGCAAGGCGTCCTCATCCAGGTCATCCACATTTACTGCGGCGTCCGCACTGCCTGACAGTAGGCCGTGACTATCCAGGCCGGCCAGTAGGGTTTGTGCCTCCGGCAGCTTGCGCAGCTGATCCAGGCGTACGGCATACAAGCGCTCGAAGATGTCGCGGTCTTCGCCATGCAGTGGGGCGCGGCCGTGGGTCTGATAGAAGCGCTGAATGTCCTCGAAACCAGCGATGATGCGTTCTTCGCGAGGAGTTCGAGTGGCTGTCTTGAGCGTGGGGACTTCTACCCCCAACGCATCCAGAAGGTCGTCATCGTTCATATCAGCCATTGGCGGATTCCCCCTGTGCCGCTTTGGCCTGGGCGCGGTAGCGTGCCAACGCAGCTACACCTTCGGCCATGCGCTTTTCCCAGGCATCAGCAGAATTGATGTCAGGCAGGCGGCCACGCTCATTCTTGAACTGCAGAGCACGTTTTGCCAGTTCTCGTGCTTCGTCTTCGGGAATGCTCACCTTCTTGGCCGCAATGCTGGCCTGCACCTGGCGCAGGGACTTTTCATCCATCGCCTTCGCCAGTACCGCATAGGCGGCATCGAAGGGGTTGATGCGGTCGATCAGGTCAATGTCCAGCTCGCGCACGTTTACGAACTTGCGCACGCCATCCAGCAGTGCGTTGCTGCCTTGCACGTTATCGCTACCGTTTGCATCTGCCTGCGCCAAAGCCAGTTTGGCCTGTTGGGTAATGTTCATGGCCGCGATGGCGTGTTGGCGGATGGCTTCCTGGTCGACGTCGCTCAAGTCGGGATAACGCTCGCGCACGATCTTGCCCATGCGCAGCTGGGTCAGCTCCTCAGGCAAGGTATTTTCCTTATCGAATAGACCGCGCTCCAGCACGGTTTTGTCCTGCAGGAAGCTGGTTACTACTTCGTTCAAATCTTCCTTGCAGATGCGCGTGGCTTCTGTGCTTTGCGGTGTGGTCAGGCCATTGATCTCGACATGGAACTGGCCCGTGGTCTCATTCACACCCAGATTGGTGCCACCCGTTTGATACCCCTCCGGCCCGTAAGTGAAGCCTTCTTTCGGCCCGGTATCTTTCGGGGTGAACTCATAGCGCGGGGCGAGCACCTGTTCCATCAGCAGGCTGGCGGAAATGGCCTTGAGCATATCGTTTACCGCCTCGGCTACAGCTGCTTGATCAGCCATTGGCTCGGCGATCAGGTTGGTGAAGCGCGAGCGTTCCTTGCCCTCAGCATCGCGCGTGGCGCGGCCAATGATCTGCACGATTTCGGTCAGGCTCGAGCGGTAGCCGATGGTCAGGGCATGCTCACACCAGATCCAGTCAAAGCCTTCCTTCGCCATGCCCAAGGCGATGATTACATCCACGTTGTCGCGGTTGTTCTTCTGAGCCGGGTCTTTCAGTGCGCCTAGCACTTTGGAGCGTTTTCCTGGGTCGCTGTCATCCACAAGGTCGGCCACTTTCAGCGTGCGGCCGTCCTTGGCTTTGATCAGGTGGAAGCCGGTCACCGAGTCGACACCCTGCCAATCGCCCAGCGAGCTCATGATCTCATTGACCTCACGCTCCTTGTCTTTAAGGCTTTCGCGAGCAGCTGGATGTGGGATGTGGACGATGGTTTTCAGCGCCGGGTCCAGCACCTTAGCGACCGCATCCACGTATCTCCCGGTGTAGAAGAAGTAGCCAATATCCAGTGACTTGAGCCAGCGATAGCCGTTGAGCTGCTCGTAGTAGGTGTATGTCACCGTCTCGAACTTATTCTCGTCCGACGGGGCCAGCACGGCCTCGCTGTCGCCACGGAAGTACGAGCCGGTCATGGCCACCAGATGCACCTTGTCGCGGCTGATGAACGCGCTCAGTTGGCTACCCAGTTTGTTGTCCGGGTTGGCGGAAACGTGGTGGAACTCGTCGATGGCAATTAGGCGGTTGTCGAAGGTGTCAATGCCCAACTCTTCCACGGCAAAACGAAAGGTGGCATGGGTGCAGACCAGCACCTTGTCGCTGCTGGTCAGGAAGGCACGCACGGCATCCACCTTGGACTTGGCCACACGCGGTTCATCAATACCTGGTGCATTACACAGGTTCCACTGTGGGGCTACTTGCCAGTCCCAGTAAAAGCCGTGTTGGCTCAGCGGCTCATCTGCAAAGCTGCCGCCAATGGAGCGCTCCGGCACTACGACGATGGCCTGTTGCAGTCCCTGGTTATGGAGCTTGTCTAAGGCGATGAACATCAGGGCGCGGGACTTGCCAGATGCGGGCGGCGACTTGATCAGCAAGTACTGTTCACCGCGCTTGGCATAAGCGCGCTCCTGCATGGTACGCATGCCTAGCTGATTGGCCTTGCTGGATGCCCCTGTGTGCGCGGTAGCAATGGATACCGACGGCACTGTGTAGCTGTTGGTCGGGTTGGTAGTGTTAGTCACTGTGATTCTTGCTCCATGAGAGTGCCATCGCCTGAGCATTGTGGATGCGGCCTTCAAGATCAGCTAACCAATCGCCGCAGCTTTCAGGGGAGGTGGTCAGGCTAGCAGGGATATCGCTCATACCTTTTTCCCTCGTGGCTTTTTCGATGCGGCCCCCAATGTACCCGCTGTCATCTTGGTGTAGAGATCAAACAGCTTTTCCAGTCGCTCGGTATCGTTTTTGAAGCGACGACCGATGTAGATACGCTCCAGCACTTCATCGTTGCGCTCGTGGGCGTGGCGCAGGTTGTCCGGCATGGCTTCTGGATCGTACAAGTCGGCAATGGTCGCGGGAAAATGGGCTTCGCGAGCCAGCAGGATGTCCTCGGCGCAGCGGGTCAGATCGGCCTTGTTCTGTTCGGTGAGCAGTGGTATGGGGAAGGTATTCCAGCCGAGCAAGTTTGAGTAACGAATGTCCGTCTTCAGCTTTCCACATACTGTAGAAATCCACACATGATGAATTTTACTGCTGATAATTGCGAATTCATAACTGTGCCCGCCGACGATTTGCATGTGCGGAGCAATAACGAGAGCATCACTACCTAACAGCCCCGATGTAACATATTCCCTTCGCTCAGATAAAACCTGAGGTATAAATATCTTACATGCCGCCGCATGCCTTCTTTCGGCAAAATACATTGGAACTGCGCTTAGCTTTCGAGTTGCTTCTCGATTGCTTGCTGCGCGATATTTGCGCACGCGATCAAATACGCCCGAAAACTCTTCTTCCTGAGCACTTGATAATGTGGTTGTCTCATCGATATATATATTCCTTCGCACAATCCCCCTGATGAATTCAGCTCCTCCTACGGCGACTTTGAAAATACTCTTATTTTCCGGATTGGCACTGATGCTGGCTCTGTATCTGTCATCGGAGAATGTGAATTCACCGTTGTCGTTAGACATGCTCCCATAACTCATTGCAGATACCTGCGACAATGGAGTCTGTCGCTTTGAGACAACAATGTCGGGCATTGGAACAAGATATGGGCCGATGTTCTCAACTCTGCGCCTAGACTCATCACCATATATGTATCGCTCAGGTCGAGCCCCGTCACGAGCACAGCCAACGATACTGCATGTTACACCTGCATTATTAGATGCATTGTTCGACCACATGAAGCTTGGATGACACCAGTAAATTTTCAGACTATAGCGAGAGATTGTATGGAGGACTATTTCAGCCTGCTCTCCTTGGAATAAGCTGGAGGTTGTCACAAACGAGAAGGCGAATCTCTCAACTTTAGAAGCATACTGCGCCGCCTTTAAGAGCCAGCAGCCAACGTAGTCTAGGTTTCCGGAATTTATGCCTTCGCTTTTAAATAGTGCCGCTATGTCGTCTTTTTGGTCTTTTGTTTGGTACTTTGTCCCAACATATGGCGGGTTCCCGCAAATATATGTTTCTCCACCTTCGTTCGCGAATTCGATCTCCGCCTGATTAAGTGGAGTACTGAACAAGTCATCTGCGAGTAATTTCACAGCTGTGCCTGTAGGAGGACAGATGTTCAGCCAGTCCAGCCATAGCGCATTACCGCAGATGATCCAATTTTGCGCATCCAGCGGTAGAAATTCCGCCAACGCATCCTGCTGGCCTCGATAGAGCACGTCGCACTGAAACTCGGCAATGATCAGCGCCAGGCGGGCAATCTCTGCCGGAAAGTCGCGGAGTTCGATACCGCGGAAGTTAGTCAGCGGTATTTCGGATTTGTTGTGGGCTTCGCCCCGGCGACGATTGATTTCCGCCTCGATCTCACGCATCTGCTTGTAGGCAATGACTAGAAAGTTGCCGGAGCCGCAGGCTGGGTCAAATACGCGGATGCGTGCCATACGCTTGCGCAGATTGAGCAGCTTGGCTTTGTTGTCACCGCATGCATCCAGTTGCTCCCGAAGGTCATCCAGAAACAGCGGATTCAGCACCTTGAGGATATTGGGCACGCTGGTGTAGTGCATGCCCAGTGCGCCGCGCTCTTCATCATCGGCTACGGCCTGGATCATGCTGCCGAAGATGTCTGGGTTGATTTTTTTCCAGTTGAGCTTGCCAGCGTGCAGCAGGTAAGTGCGCGCCATGCGCGTGAAGCGTGGCACTTCGGTACTACCGGAGAACAAACCGCCATTCACATAAGGGAAGGTGTTGGCCCAGCTGGGCAGGCGTGGCTGAGCAGTGGCGCGCTCGGCCAGCTTGATGTTCATGGCGCGGAAGATTTCCGACAGCAACTGGTGGGTGTTTGAACCGTCGCGCTCGCTAAACTGCTCAACTGTCTTGGTAAACAGACCATCGCCACGGAAGATATCGGTATCTTCGGCAAAGAAGCAGAAAATCAGCCGCGCCATAAAGTGATTCATGTCATGGCGGCGTTCGGCCTTGGCCCAGTCCGGGTTCTCGTTTAGCAGCTCGACGTACAGCTTGTTCAGGCGGCTGGTGGCGCGCACGTCGATGGGGTTGTCCTTGATCTCCTTGATGGTGGAGATGCCGGCGAGCGGCAGCAGGAACCCGAAATGGTTGGGAAAGTCCGGGTAGTCGCAGGCGATGGTTTCACCTGTGATCAGCTCTTCGGCCTCCAGCGTTTGTCCGTCGGTGGCTAGTATGAACTTGGCTTTGGCTTTTGTAGTGGCCGGGCTGGCACGCAGCGCCTTGAGCGTTTCGCCCACGCCGCCAAGCTCGCAAGTGGCGATATGGATGTTACTGCGCAGTAGTACGCCGCCGGGTACGTCCGAGGCGTTGTTGTTGCCGGCGCGCAGGCGCTTGAGCGCGGTTTCCTTGTTGCCGAACGCGGCCAGGAAGGTGAACGGGAACTCCGCCGCGTCAAAGGGCTCAAGGGCCAGGTTCGATATGGCGGACTCAATTTCTACTGCATTCATGGTTTACCACTGTCCAGATCGCTGATGCGCGAAGGCGGCGATTTTAGCCGCTAGGATTTTGGGTAATGGCTACATCCCCCGGCCGGCACATGCTGCTCTGTCGGCTTGGCGTTAGCATCAGCAACTCCGCTCTGCTCAGCAGTATTGACGTATGCCTAATGCCATTGACAGCGACAGCCGGGTGTCCTGAACCAGTAACGGGGAAATCAACCACTACACGATGCCGGGGATGATAAAGGAAGGCGCTTCTGTAATGCGAAAAAGCCGCAGACCTCCAAGTATTGTCTGCAGTAGCAGGGGGCATCCGAGAGCGAAATTAGGCCGGGATCTGGTCAGGCCTTCTTGGACACCGCTCTCGATCAGATGCGGAGCTACAGCTCTGACAACTGAGGCATAAGGCAGGATGGATCGCAGGCGAGCTCGCTTGCGATCCGATACAGCTTCTCGACGGTGATGTTTACTTCACCACGCTCGATACGCCCCATATAGCTACGGTCGATACTGCAGGCCAGCGCTAACGCATCCTGAGAAATCCCACAGGCCTTTCTCTGCGTCCGGATGCGTTCCCCTAACGCTTTCGCCAACTTCTCCATGACCGTCTCAATTCCACTTGAGGCGGCACTATCGTGTGTTTGCGGACGCAGGGGCCACGGATTATAATCCGCATTTCTGCTGCGTTAACTCTTCTGGTGCCTCAATGAAATCGGCCTCGTTTATCTTCGACAGGCGTCTGTATGAGCTGCTTCAGGAGGAAGGGTGTGCAAGGTTCACGACGCGTGAACTGCGTGACGCCTATGCTGCTCGCCTGAAGGGCACACAGTTCCGTATCGCCGATGTGCGCCACTACGTGTATGAACAGATCCGCAGAATGCTGCGCATGGGCTGGGTTGTGCTCGATGAAGAGCGCCGTTCGCGGGGACAGGTCTACCACCTGCTGCCGATTCCGGCACATCTGCAACTGGAGCTGATCGACAACGGGTTCGAGAACAGCCATAAGACCGCTTGTGAGTCAGAGCAGGAGCCGTCAGCGTTCAATAATGCGGCGGCACCGCAACCATCAGCCGATGTGGATCAGCACCTGGAAGCGCTCCTCAAGGAAATCAGGCTGGACTTCCTGGCATCGATGGGCGAGGCGGAGCGATACAAGCTGCTCCTCGATGATATGCCGCATCTCCGGGATAAGGTCGAAGGCGAGTACCTGGAAGCTAGAGACCGAAGCTCGCGCCTGCTGGGCCATCTTCGCGCCATCGAGAAGACACTCAAGACGCTTGCCTCCGCACGATGACCACACTGCTTCGAGACTGGCAACGCCGCTGCATCGACACGGCACTAGAGCACTTCACTACCACGCCGCACTTCTTCTGCCAGGCAACGCCGGGCGCCGGCAAGACGCGCATGGCGGCAGAGCTGGCCAACAGACTGCTTGAGCAGGACAGAATCGATCTGGTGCTCTGCTTCGCTCCGTCCTGTCAGGTTGTCGAGGGCTTTCGCTCGTCCTTTGCTGCGGTGCTCGGCAGACGCTTGGATGGCCAACTCGGCGCAGTTGGTGCAGCGTTCACCTATCAAGCCATGGAATACCGAGATGAGGCGTTCTGGCGACTCCTCGATGACTACCGTGTATTCGCGGTTTTTGACGAGATCCACCACTGCGCCGGCCATGATGTACTCCTGAGCAACGCCTGGGGCCAACAGATTCTTCAGCGGGTACAGGACAGGGCCACCTTCACCCTGGCCCTATCCGGCACCCCATGGCGTTCGGACGACCGGGCCATTGCTCTGGCCCGCTACTCGACGCCCGAGGGGTACCTGATCTGCGACTACCGCTACGGATTGAAAGAGGCCATTGCTGATGGTGTGTGCCGCTCCCCTCGCATTGTCCTCCTCGACAACCAGAAGGTGAAACTTACCGAGGAGCTGGACACTGAGAGCACTGTCAGGATGTTTCCCAGCATTGCCAAACTATTGGGGGAGTCCCCTGTCACCTACGAAGAGCTGTTGCGTCATGACGAGGTGATTGATCAGTTACTCGGTCTCGGGTGCAGCAAGCTGGATGAGCTTCGCCTGATCAAGCCTGATGCGGCAGGCTTGGTGGTTGCCACCGACATCGAGCACGCCCAGCAAATTGCTTTGGCCCTGGAAACCCTGGGTGAAGGTTGCCGCATCGTCACCAACAAAACCCCGGCTGCGCAGCAGGTTATCAATGCGTTCAGACACAGCGCCTGCCGTTGGATTATCGCAGTTGGAATGATCAGCGAAGGCACGGACATTCCTCGACTCCAGGTGTGCTGCTACCTCAGTCGCATCCGCACTGAGCTGCATTACCGACAAGTGTGCGGATTTCGGAGCACCGTGACCGGCCGTTTCGGTTGATCGTGACCGCTCATTTCGCTAACGCGTGACCGCTCATTTCGGTAGCAACGTGACCGAT
>Ga0228664_1000710_pt1 | contig 18922 bp, 19 predicted proteins | sample 78DmetaG_FD_183029 | JGI IMG/M metagenome (GOLD analysis project Ga0228664, IMG submission 183029) | Seawater microbial communities from Monterey Bay, California, United States - 78D | ecosystem: Environmental > Aquatic > Marine > Coastal | place: USA: California | collected 2016-09-26 | reverse complement strand
GTTGTTTTTAGAGAAGGCTCTGAAAGAATAATTTCTGAATTTGACACAAAAAGAAATGCTATACTAAATGGTAGAAAAATTCTTAGTACTGGGCAAGCTAATGCTTTAGTTGTTCATAGAACAGATGGAACTGTTGAAAAACTTCAAACTGCTGAATAATATCTATGGCATTTGAAAATAATATTTTCATAAATTGTCCATTTGACAAAGAATACAAACCTATCCTTAAAATTTTAGTCTTTAGCTCTATTTATTTAGGCTACAAACCTTTGTTATCTGAAACAATAAATTCTGCAGACTCTTGAGTAGACGGAATTCAAGATTTAATTTCTCAAGCTAAGTATAGCATTCACGATTTATCAAGAATGGAATCTACTAAAAAAAACGAGTTAGCTCGTTTCAATATGCCTTTTGAACTAGGTATTGATATTGGTTGTAAAAGATTTGGTAATGCTGATATGAATGAAAAATGTTTACTTATACCTTTTCAGTTTTATCATTAGAGTTTGTTTCTAGTAAATCAAATTCATCTGCCATTATTGATTAGTTTTTTAAGAGTTGTACAATTTTTGAAAAAAGCAATTTCGTTATTTTTTTTAAAATAATCGACATATAACTTTAATAATATGTAGCATAATTTATGATTTTGTTACAAAAACTTCAATAAAAAAAGAGTCTCTTTACATAAAATTAAAAAGACCCTTTATCACTATTAAAATAAATCTGAAATACTAACTAGCCAAGGCTACTACTTTTGCTTTTGCTTTTTTGCTTTCATTATTGGTAACATCATCAAACTGATTTGACGTATTTTTTTCTCCACTAGCTTTTAAAGCTTTATCACCTGCAAAAAATGTTTTATGGTCATCACCCAAATCTGAACCAGCCATTCTTTGGTGTTTTACACAAGCAACCCCTTTTCTAATTTCTTGTCTTTGCACTCCTTTTACATAAGCTAACATACCCTCTTCTCCAAAATAACCTTCTGTTAAATCATTCATATGTAAAGCTGTTGTATGATAAGTTGGTAACGTAATTAAATGATGAAACACTCCTGCTTCTCTAGCTGCATCTAATTGAAAAGTTCTAATTTTTTCATCTGCACGTTTAGACAAATTAGAATCATCATATTTTGCATCCATTAAATTTTTAAAATCGTAATGCATAATATCTAAACCTTCTTTGCGCATTTCTTCATAAACTTGTTGTCTAAAGTTTAAGGTCCAGTTAAAAGAAGGTGAATTATTATATACCAATTTAGCAGTTGGCACTACTTCTTTTACTCTGTTTACCATATGTGCTATTTGTTTTACATTTGGAGTAGGTGTTTCTATCCATAATAAATCTGCACCATTTTGTAAACTTGTAATACAATCTAAAACCACTCTATCTATATTAGAGCCTTCTTTGAATTTGTACAATCCATTAGCTAACCTAACTGGTCTAACTAATTTACCATCTCTTTTCAATAAAACATCATCTTCTTTTGCATCTTTTATATTGATAGGCTCTGCCTCTACAAACGCTAAATATTGAGATGCTAAATCTCCTGGTTCTTGACTTACTGGAAGTTTTTGAGTTAAACCTGACCCTTCAGAATCTGTTCTTGCCACAATTATACCATCATCTACTCCTAACTCTAAAAAAGCATAACGAATTGCATTTAATTTCGCAACAAAGTCTTCATGAGGTACAGTTACTTTTCCATCTTGATGTCCACATTGTTTCGCGTCTGAAACTTGGTTTTCTATCTGAATAGCACAAGCACCAGCTTCAATCATTTTTTTTGCTAATAAATATGTAGCTTCTTCATTACCAAAACCAGCATCTATATCTGCAATAATTGGCACAATATGAGATTCAAAATTATCTATTTCTGCTTGTACTTTTTCTCCATTTTCTAACCTTCTATATAAGTCATTTAACTCTATAGCATCTGCTTGTTTTAGAAAATCATAAATTTCTGAAATTAAAGAAGGGACTGCTGTTTTTTCGTGCATAGATTGATCTGGTAATGGTCCAAATTCTGAACGTAAAGCAGCAACCATCCAACCAGAAAGATATAAGTATCTTTTGCTGGTTGTTTTATGATGTTTTTTAACAGCAATCATTTTTTGTTGTGCCACAAAACCATGCCAACAACCTAAAGATTGTGTGTAATTTGATGCGTTAAGATCATAGTCTGCCATATCTTTTCTCATAATAGCTGCAGTATATTTTGCTATATCTAAGCCCGTTTTAAAACGATTTTGACTAATCATTCTAGCAGCATTTTCTGGAGTGATTGTTTTCCAGCTATCGCCAAACTTTTGTTTTAAACTCTTTACTGTTTTAAGTGCATTAGCATAATTAGATTGAGCTAAATTTTTCATAATTTTGTTTTTTAGATTATTAAGATTATTTTTAATTTTAGTAATAACTCGTAACTATTGCAGTAGTTGCGAGTTTTCTTTTTATATGTGTTGGTAAGCAGGCAATGTTAAAAATTCTTTATATTCTTTTGTTAATACCAAAGCATCAAATAATTTGATAGCTAAGTCAAATTTTCCTTTTAAATAAGCTGCTTCACCTATCATATTTTTTATTTTTTGAATTTCTTCTTTCTTTAATTGTTGATACAACTCTTCTCCAAAAAAACGACCATCCTCTATTTGAACATTTTTATGTAACCAAAGCCAAACTTGTGTTCTTGAAATCTCTGCTGTTGCAGCATCTTCCATTAAATTGTATAGTGCAGCTGCTCCATTACCTCTTAACCAGCTTTCTATGTATAAAATTCCGACGTTTATATTTTTACGAATTCCGTTTTCTGTAATAGATCCTTTAGGTAATTCTACCAAATCATTAACTCCAACATTAATATCATATCTTTTAATATGTAATTGATTTTTAGTAATCATATACTTGTTAAAAACATCCATAGCAACAGAAACCAAACCTGGATGTGCAACCCAAGTTCCATCATGCCCGTTTTTCACCTCATTTTCTTTATCTGAAACTACTTTTGCAAAGGCCAAATCGTTAGCCATGTCATCTCCTTTTATCGGAATTTGTGCAGCCATACCACCCATAGCATGAACCCCTCTTTTATGACATCTTTGAATTACTCGTAAAGAATATGCTTTCATAAATGGCGAATTCATGGTGATTTCATCTCTATTAGGCACCATAAAGTTTTTATGATTTCTAAATTTTTTGATGTAAGAAAAAATATAATCCCATCTTCCACAATTTAAACCAGCCATATGATTTCTTAATTCATAAATAATTTCATCTAGTTGAAAACTAGCAGTTATGGTTTCTATTAAAACAGTTGCTTTTATTGTTTTTTGAGGAATATCTAAATACTCTTGAGCAAATACAAAAACGTCATTCCACAACCTTGCTTCTAAATAATGCTCTAATTTTGGTAAGTAAAAATAAGTTGCAGAACCCTTTTTTTGAAGTGATTTTATATTATGAAAAAAGTACAATCCAAAATCTACTAAAGAAGCAGAAAGCTCAACTCCATTTAAAGTAAAATGTTTTTCATTTAGGTGCCATCCTCTAGGTCTTACTAATAAAGTTGCAACCTCTTCATTAAGTCTGTATTCTTTATTTTTTGTAGAATTATAATATGTAATTGTACCATTTACAGCATCTCTCAAATTTATTTGACCCTGTAAAACATTTTGTATAGATGGTGAGTTGCTATCCTCAAAATCTGCCATAAAAGTCTTTGCACCAGAATTAAGCGCATTAATTACCATTTTACGATCTACAGGACCAGTAATCTCAACTCTTCTATCTAACAAATCGTTAGGCAGTTCTGCACAGACCCAATTAGAATCTCTAATATCTTTAGTTTCTTCTGGAAAACTCGGAAAATTACCAGCATCAAAAAAAGCTTGCTCCACCTCTCTATGTTCTAATAGTTTTATTCTTTTTTCATTAAATCTTTCTTGTAATTCTATTAAAAATTGACAAGCTTCTGGAGTCAAAATCTCTTTAAATTCATTTTCATCAAATCCTTTAAAAACAATTTCTTTTGTCATGAGTGAAATAGCCATATTTTTTATTTTTTAAATTTCTACTATGCAAGTATATAAAATAATTTTATTCTCCACAAGCGAACGTTCGCTATTTTTATAATAAATATTATTTTTCTTATATTCGCTTTAAAATATTTACCTTTGTTTTATGGTTATAGAAGATGATTACATTCGCTTAATATTTGGTTTAAAGCTTAAACAGATTAGAACAGACAAAAAACTTTCTTTATTTGGTTTAGCTAAACTTACAGGGCTTTCTAAATCTTATTTAAACGAAATAGAAAAAGGTAAAAAATATCCCAAACCTGATAAGATTGTTTTATTAGCTGAACATTTAGAGGTGCCTTATGATCATTTTGTTTCTTTAAAACTTGATAAAAACTTAGCTCCTGTTGGAGAAATATTACAATCTAAAATTTTAAAAGAGATTCCTTTAGATTTATTTGGTATTAAAGAAAATGTACTGATAGATATTGTCGCAAATGCCCCAGCAAAGGTTAATGCATTTATAAGCACTATTATAAAAATAGCTCAAAATTACAATTTAACACGAGAAAGTTTTTTTCTTGCCTCTTTAAGAAGTTATCAAGAAGCTCATAATAATTATTTTGAAGAAATAGAAGCTGATGCAGAACGATTTGCAAAATCGTATCAAATTGACACTACAAAAAAAATTACCTCTTCTGAACTAGAAGAAATTTTAATAGAAGAATTTGGCTATACCATAAATGAAGATGAACTCTCTAAACATAAAAATCTAAATGAATTAAGAAACATTTTTATTCCAAAAAAGAAAATTCTATTAATTGATAAAGATATTTCTGAAGCACAAAAAACCTTTATTTATGCAAAAGAAATTGCCTATAATTTTCTTGACATAGAAGATAGACTTTATACTTTTCCATGGATTAAATTCGAAAGTTTTGACCAAGTTTTACATAATTTTATTGCCTCTTATTTTGCAGGAGCTTTAATTATACCAAGAACAATTATTACGCAAAAACTTACTGATCTATTTGCAGAAAAAACATGGAACTCTTTGCATCTACACAAAATCATAAAACAATTTAATTGTTCTCAAGAAACTTTTTATCAAAGACTAACAAACATATTACCTAAGTATTTTAATATAAAAAATCTCTTCTTTCTACGTTTTACACACAACCAAAATTTAGAAAATTTTAGATTGAGTAAAGAATTACATATAACGCAACAACAAGCACCTCATGCAAATAGAAATCATGAGCACTATTGTAGAAGATGGATTTCTATAAAAACTATAGAAGATTATAAAAAATCATCTAAAAAAAGAGCCATATTTGGTATACAAATTTCTTCATACGAAAATGAAAACAACGAATATCTAGTACTTTCTTCTGCAACTTCAGACCCTTTTAAAAAAGACATACAAAGAAGTGTAAGCATTGGTATGCTTTTATCTAACCATGTAAAGAAAAAATTACAATTTTTAAAAGAAGACACCTTTACCAAAAGAACAGTTGGTGTTACTTGTGAAACTTGTAGTGTAAAAAATTGTACTGAAAGAGCTGCTAAACCAACTAAATTAGAAAAGAAAAATAGACACAAAGAAATTGCAAATACAGTTGATGAAATTATAGCATCTTACCATTAAATTTTCTTATTTTTACAAGACTTATTATACACTATTTTTATGGACATAAACTTCAACAAAAACGAAGATTACAACAAACTTTTAGTTTCAGATTTAAAGAGAAAATTCGCTAAAGTAAAATTAGGTGGAGAACAAAAAAGAATAGATAAACATCATGAAAAAGGAAAGATGACAGCTCGTGAGCGAATTGATTATCTTTTAGATGCCAAATCAAAATCTATAGAAATTGGAGCTTTTGCTGGTGAAGATATGTACGCAGAACATGGTGGATGCCCTTCTGGAGGTGTAGTTGTAAAAATTGGCTATGTAAAAGGTAAGCAATGTATTGTGGTGGCAAATGATGCTACTGTAAAAGCAGGTGCTTGGTTTCCTATTACTGGAAAAAAGAATTTAAGAGCTCAAGAAATTGCAATAGAAAATAAATTACCCATTATTTATTTGGTAGATTCTGCAGGCGTTTACTTACCAATGCAAGATGAAATATTCCCTGATAAAGAACATTTTGGACGCATTTTTAGAAATAATGCAGTAATGAGTGCTATGGGTATTACCCAAATATCTGCAGTTATGGGTAGTTGTGTTGCTGGTGGAGCGTATTTACCTATTATGAGTGATGAAGCGCTGATTGTAGATAAAACAGGAAGTATCTTTTTAGCAGGAAGTTATTTAGTAAAAGCTGCTATTGGCGAAAGTATTGATAACGAAACTCTTGGAGGAGCTACCACACATTGTGAAGTTTCTGGAGTAACAGATTACAAAGCTAAAGACGATAAGCATGCCTTAGATACTATAAAAAATATTGTAGATAAAATTGGAGATTTTGATAAAGCAGGTTTTAACAGAAAAGAAGCATTACCACCAAAAGAAAAAGAAGAAGATATTTTTGGCATTTTACCTAAAGAACGAAATGCGCAATATGACATGCTAGAAATCATAAAGCGATTGGTAGATAATTCAGAATTTGAACAATACAAAGAAGGTTATGGACAAACCATTTTAACAGGTTATGCCAGAATTGATGGTTGGGCTGTTGGTATAGTGGCTAATCAGCGTAAATTAGTAAAAACTACAGCATCTAAAACCAAACCTACAGAAATGCAATTTGGTGGTGTAATTTATAACGATTCCGCAGACAAAGCAACACGTTTTATTGCCAATTGTAACCAGAAAAAAATTCCTTTAGTTTTCTTACAAGATGTAACTGGCTTTATGGTTGGTTCTAAATCTGAACATGGAGGAATTATTAAAGATGGTGCAAAAATGGTGAATGCTGTTAGTAATTCTGTTGTACCTAAATTTACTGTTGTTATTGGTAATTCTTATGGAGCAGGAAATTATGCCATGTGTGGTAAAGCTTACGACCCAAGACTAATTGTTGCTTGGCCAAGTGCTGAGTTAGCTGTTATGAGTGGTAATTCTGCTGCAAAAGTTTTATTACAAATAGAAACTGCCTCACTTAAAAAGAAAGGTGAAGAAATTACTCCTGAAAAAGAAGCTGAATTATTTGATAAAATAAAATCTAGGTATGATAAGCAAATATCACCTTATTATGCTGCAGCAAGAATATGGACAGATGCAGTTATCAATCCTTTAGATACCAGAACTTGGATTTCCATGGGAATTGAAGCAGCGAACCATGCACCTATAGAAAAGAAATTTAATTTAGGAGTTTTACAAGTTTAAAGTTTACTTAGTGTTATGAAAAAGAAATTCCCCTTATTTTTACTAATTTTTATAGGCTTTACTTTTAGTTTAAATAGCCAAAAAATTGAAAGAAAAACTAGAAAAAGAGTCTACCTAAAAATTTCTGATTACAAGAAAAAATACCCTAACAAACCTATTGAATTTGTAAAAGGAAATTACCAAATTTTTGAAAACGACACTCTTATTTTAATTGATAATGAAGAGTTTTTAAATAGAATTTCTGTTCCTTACGAAGAAAAAGATTCTACATTTTTAGAAATTTATAAAGATGTGGTTTACATGAAGTACATCAAACCTCAAGCAAAATTTAAAACTAAAATGAAGCTTTGGAAAGATGAAATCAAAATATTTTTTCCAAAAAAAACAGATAAGAAAATAAAAAAATCTTTAATTAAATTTAGTAAAACTTTAAGCAAAGAAGTTGATTCTTTAAAAATTAGTGTGGTAAAAAACATAGAAGACTCTAATTACATCATTTATCAATTAGATGATAAAAATAATTTTAAATACGAACCTAAAATTAAAGATTCTATTATTGGTTATTACACGTATTGGAATAATAAAGGAGAATTAAACAACTGTCGTTTACAAATAGACTTCAGAAAATATAAAAGTCTAGATAAAGCAATCGAACTTGCTAAAAATAATTTTTTTAGAAGTCTAGGCTATTTTAGCAGTACTAGATTATTAGACAAGGAAGCTTTACTTTCTTACAAGTATGCATCAAATAAAAAAATAACAGAAATAGATTTAGAAATACTAAAGTATCATTACTCTTATGGTATATGTAAATTTACAGATTTAAAGACATTTGAAGAAAATCATAAAAGAGCTAAAGCAACATTAAAAAAGGGCCATAAAGCCATGTTTTCTCATCATTATTAATTTACTATAATTTAATTATGATCAAAATCACTTTTGGTCATTTTTTTATCACTTATTTTTGCATAAAATTCAACACAAATGAGCAAGTCAATTTACATTACAACCATAGAATCAGATAGTGGAAAATCTTTAATATCTCTAGGTATTTTAAGAATGATGCTTACAAAATCTTCTAAGGTTGGTTATTTTAGACCCATCATCAATAAAAAAAACAATCAGGTAGACAATCATATAAATACAGCCATTTCATTTTTTGATTTAGACTTAAAACATAATGATTGTTATGCTTATGAACAACATGAAATAGTTGAATTGTTAAGTGAGGGTAAAGAAGACGATGTTATACACAACATTATAAAAAAATATAAAGAGTTAGAAGAAAAATACGATTATGTTTTAGTAGAAGGAACAGATTTTTCTGGTGAAGGAGGGTTTACAGAAGTAGATGTAAACTTAATGGTTGCTAAAAATTTAGGTATCCCTGTGTTAATTGTTGGCGCTGGTAATGGTAAAAAGAAAAAAGATTTTATCAATACTATGCAAATTACGTATAACTCATTTATTAGCAAAGAAGTAGATGTTATTGGGCTTATTGCCAATAAAATTGAAAATGACGAAATAGATTATGTTAGAGAAGAATTGATTAAATCTATCCCAACATCAATACAGATCGATGTAATTCCGAAAATAAACTTATTAGCTTATCCAACAGTAAAAGAAGTTGTAGACACTTTAGGAGGTAAGGTTTTATTTGGAGAACAATTTTTAAACAATTCAATAGGTAGTTATAGTACTGGTGCAATGCAGTTAAGAAATTACTTAACTCGTATTAAAGAAAATGCATTGGTAATAACTCCAGGAGATAGAGCAGATATTATCTTGGGCGCATTACAAGCTAACGCTTCTAGCAATTATCCAAAAATTTCAGGAATCATTTTAACAGGTAATTTAATTCCTGAAGATTCTATATTAAAATTAATAGAAGGTGTACAATCTACCATACCAATTATTTCAGTTGATGGTGGCACATTTGGAGTTTCTAACAGAATTGGAGCAGTAAAACCAAAAATTTACGCAAATAATAATCAAAAAATAGTTTTAGCCTTAGACACATTTGACAAGTATGTAAACCAAGAAGGCTTAACTAACATATTTACCAATTTTAATTCTGATAAAATAACCCCTAGTATGTTTCAATACAACTTGTTGCAAAAAGCAAGATTTCATAGAAAACATATTGTATTACCAGAAGGAAATGACGAAAGAATTATTAAAGCAGCAGCTCGTTTACAATTGTTAGATATCGTAGACTTAACACTTTTAGGTCATAAAAAAGACATTCAAACAAAAGCAAATCAACTAGGTGTACAGATTGATTTTAATAAAATTAAGGTTTTAAATCCAGAAGATTCTCAATATAATTCATCCTTTGGAAAAAGCTTATTTGAAGCTAGAAAACACAAAGGGATGACAGAAACCACAGCTTATGATTTAACCAGAGATGTGTCTTACTATGGAACGTTAATGATTTACAATGGTTTAGCAGATGGTATGGTTTCTGGTGCTGTTCATACAACTATGCACACTATTAAACCAGCCTTACAAATCATAAAAACAAAACCTGGTGTATCTGTTGTATCATCTGTATTTTTTATGTGTTTATCAGATCGAGTTTCTGTTATGGGAGATTGTGCAGTAAACCCAAACCCAAATGCAGAACAATTAGCCGAAATTGCTTTATCTTCTGCTGCTTCTGCTGCTGCTTTTGGTGTAGATCCAAAAGTGGCCATGTTATCTTATTCATCTGGAACTTCTGGAAAAGGAGAAGAGGTAGAAAAAGTAAGAATAGCTACAGAAATTGTAAAAACAAAAAATCCTAATTTAAAAATAGAAGGACCTATACAATATGATGCTGCAGTAGATATGTCTGTTGCTAAAACTAAAATGCCAGATTCTGAAGTTGCAGGTCAAGCTTCTGTATTAATTTTTCCTGATTTAAATACAGGTAACAATACATACAAAGCCATACAAAGAGAAACTGGAGCCTTAGCTATTGGACCTATGTTGCAAGGTTTAAACAAACCTGTTAACGATTTAAGTAGAGGGTGTACTGTAGATGATATTTTTAATACTGTATTAATCACAGCAATTCAAGCAAATCAAAATTAATATGAAAATTTTAGTAGTAAATGCAGGTTCTTCATCATTAAAATATCAGGTGATAGAAATGCCTTCTCAACAAGTAAAATGTGTAGGATTAATAGAAAGAATTGGTTTTACTGATGCTATTTTTACTCATGAAAAAAATGGTGATAAATCTACTGAAGTCTTACCCATAGTAACACATAAAGATGGATTAAAAAAAATAAGTAAGACTTTACTTGACCATAAATTAGGTGTTTTACAAACAGTTGATGAGATAAAAGCAGTAGGACATAGAGTGGTTCATGGAGGAAGTAAATTTGCAAAACCAACCATAGTTACTCAAGAAGTTAAAGACAGTATTCGTAGTTTATTTGATTTAGCTCCTTTGCATAATCCTGCAAACTTAACAGGTATAGAAATAGCAGAAACTATATTTACATCAGCAAAACAAATTGCCATTTTTGATACTGCATTTCATCAAACTATGCCCAAAGTAGCTTATCAATATGCAATAAGAAATGAGTATTTAGAAGAACAGCATATTCGTGCTTATGGTTTTCATGGCACAAGTCATAAATATGTTTCTGAAAAAGCAATTGAGTTTTTAGGGAAAGAAAAGGCAAAAAAAATAATTACCATTCATTTAGGAAATGGCTGTAGCATGTCTGCCATTAAAGAAGGAAAAAGCATTGAAAACTCTCTTGGATTTGGGCCTATGAATGGTTTGGTTATGGGAACTAGATCTGGAGATATAGACCAATCTGTTATTTTCTTTTTCATGAAAAAATTGAATAAAACTGTAAAAGAAGTTGCCAACTTATTAAATAAAGAGTCTGGCATGCTAGGTTTAACAGGTTATTCTGATTTAAGAGAAATTTCTGAAAAAGCAGCACATGGAGACATAAACTGTAAACATGCATTAGCATTATCTGCCTATAGAATTAAAAAATACATTGGTGCATATACCAGTATTTTAAACGGGTTAGATGCTATTGTTTTTACAGCAGGAATTGGAGAGAATTCAGCAACAATGAGAAAACTTACCTGTACAGATTTAGATTTTTTAGGTATTATTTTAGATGATGAGAAAAACGAAATACGTGCTTCAGAAATAAGAGAAATACAATCTAAAAAGGCTAAGGTAAAAGTTTTGGTTATCCCAACTAACGAAGAAATTGAGATTGCCAAACAATCGTATCTATTACTAAATGAATTAAATTTATAAATCAGAAATTTTAAAATTGTAAAACTTATTACTAATTTTTACATTTGTGAGCATTTAAAATAAATCAATAGAAATGGGTAGAGCATTTGAGTTTCGAAAAGCAAGAAAAATGAAACGTTGGTCAGCAATGGCAAAAACCTTTACTAGAATTGGTAAAGATATTGTAATGGCTGTTAAAGAAGGTGGTCCAAATCCTGATACAAACTCACGTTTAAGAGCAGTTATTCAGAATGCGAAGGCTGCAAACATGCCAAAAGACAACGTAGAGAGAGCGATTAAAAAAGCATCTGATAAAGATACAGCTAACTACAAAGAAACCTTGTTTGAAGGTTATGCTCCTCATGGAATTGCTATCATTGTAGAAACTGCTACAGACAATAATAACAGAACAGTAGCTAATGTTAGAGCTGCATTTAATAAGTGTGATGGTAATTTAGGAACTTCTGGTTCTGTAGTTTTTATGTTTGACCATACCTGTAATTTTACTTTAAAAAAAGATGATATCGAAGATTTAGAAATGCTAGAACTAGAGTTAATAGATTTTGAAGTAGAAGAAGTCTTTGATGATGAAGAAGGTGTTATTATCTATGCTCCTTTCGAACAATTTGGCGCTTTACAAAGTTATTTTGAAGAAAATAATATCGAGATTTTATCTTCTGGTTTCGAAAGAATACCAACAACTACCACTAAGTTAACAGAAGAACAACAAGAAGATGTAAACAAGCTTCTAGAACGTTTAGAAGAAGATGATGATGTGCAAAACGTCTATCATTCTATGGAAGAATAAAAAAGAAAATGCATTTAGATGAAGAAACAGATTTAAGAGAGTATTTATTAAGCCTGTAAAAAAGAATGAAATATTTAACACCAGAAATAGAAGCTTTATCTAAAAAATTTAAAGATTCAAAATCTTTAATTTTACAAAATAATTCTTGTGGTATTTTTCAAAACATAGTTTATAAAGATAACACTCAAAAGCTAGAGAGAAATAAACAAACTTAACTTACTTTACTTTTAAACTCCATTGAAATTTAAAACTAGACACTTTAATATTGTCTGCGTTTATACCTTCTGAAAGTAGTATAATGACTTGCCCTTCTCCTGTTTCTATTGAACGTTGTATGGCTTCTCTAATTTGACTACCCCCTTTGCATGTAAATAAAATCTTACCTGTAGCTTTTTTAAAAAAATCTCCTTCTTGGTGAGTAACTAACATAGATACATTGCGTTTCGATTTTTCTATTTCTTGCATTACTAAAACACCAGTACTCATTTCAGCAGCCATACCTTGTGCAGCCCAAAACATACTTTTAAAAGGATTTTGATTTATCCATTTATGCTTAATAAAAACTTCGCAAGTAGTCTCATTTAGCTTTTTTACACGCATACCAGACAACCAAGCTAATGGTAATTTAAAAAACATGAAAGCATTAATTTTCTTAGGTGTAATCTTCATTAGTCCTTTATTTTATTGGCAATTTAAGACTTTTTAAACAAACTTTTACAAGAAGACATATATTAATAAAATGTTAAATAAAGGTACTATGTATTGCATAATACCTTCTTAAAGATATATATTTGCATAAGAAAGTATTATATCAACCAAAAATTATGAAACAAAATAGAGAAAACACTAACGCTTTTTTAATTCATATTTCTGCATTTGCAGGCTTTATTTTTCCTTTTGGCAACATCATTACGCCTTTAATTGCATGGCAAACCTTAAAAGACAGAAGTTTGTTTTTAGATGAACAAGGTAAAGAAGCTGTAAATTTTAATATTAGTTATACACTGTATGTATTTTTAATATCTATCATATTTGTGCCTTTTGCTTTGGGTTCTATATTTAGCAGACACAATAATTTTTTAAATAGTAGAAATTTTAATTTAAGTTTCGATTTAGATTTTCCGAATATTTTTGGCTTTATAGGTTTGGGTTCTGTTGCAGGTATTATTTATGTTATTGGTATTGCACTAATAATAATTGCAAGCTTAAAAGCTAAAGAAGGAGAAAATTACAAATACCCACTTACAATAAAATTTATAAAATAAATGACAATATATGAAGATTGAAAACACAAAAGCACAAATGCGAAAAGGTGTTTTAGAATTCTGCATTTTATCTATCTTAAAACATGGAGATGCATACACTTCTGAAATATTATCGACATTAAAAGGTGCTGAAATGATTGTGGTAGAAGGCACCATTTACCCATTACTAACTCGTTTAAAAAACGCAGGTTTATTAACCTATAGATGGGAAGAATCGACTTCTGGACCACCAAGAAAATATTACGTTTTAACAGAAAACGGAGGTATGTTTTTAAAAGAATTAAGTAAAACATGGAGCAATTTAGTAAATGCAGTAGACCAAGTAACTAGTAAAAAATCAACTACAAATGAATAAGACTATAAACATAAATTTAGGCGGATTTTTCTTCCATATAGATGAAACTGCTTATCAAAAACTAAAAAGATATTTAGAATCTATTTCTAGATCTTTGAGTGATGATCCTCAAGGAAAAAATGAGATTATTGCTGACATAGAAGCTAGAATTAGCGAACTTTTATCTGAAAAAATCACAGATGCAAGACAAGTGGTTAACGAAGGTGATATAGAAGATATTATTAGAATTATGGGGCAGCCAGAAGACTATGCAGAAGCAGAAGAGTCTTATGACCAATCTTCATATTCGTATCAAAGAAACAGCTCTTCAGGAAAAAAATTATTTAGAGATGGAGATGATAAATTTCTTGGTGGTGTAGCATCAGGTATTGCACACTATTTAGATATAGATACCATTTGGATTCGTTTAGGACTTTTAGCTTTATTTATTTTTGGAGGCTTTGGAGTGTTACTTTACATCATTCTTTGGATTCTTTTACCAGAAGCTAAAACTACTGCAGAAAAATTACAAATGCAGGGTGAGCCTGTTAATATAGACAATATAGAACGTAAAATTAGAGAAGAGTTTTCTAACGTTTCTGAAAACGTAAGAGATGTTGCTAATAAAGCATCAGAAAAAATTAAAGAAGGTGCTAATGAGTTTTCTGAAAAAATGACACAAACTTTTTCGGGAAAGACAAAAAAAAATAACGGAGCAAGTGACTTTTTTGACACTATTGGAAAAATAATCTTAGCGATATTTAAGATCATTGGTAAGTTTATCGGAATCATTATCATATTTGTTTCTGCTGCTGTTATTTTATCTCTAATTATTGGAGGGTTTTCTGTAGGTAGTTTAGAATGGTTAAATGTAGATGGCGAGTTTTTACAGTATCCACCATTCTTTTATGAGTCGGTTTTACCAAAATGGTTATTAACGCTATTTGTATTTTTATTAGTTGGTATTCCTTTCTTAGTCTTATTTATACTAGGGTTAAGAATATTATCTAGCAATGTTCAAAAAATAAACAAACCCACATCTTTAACATTATTAGGTATTTGGTTAGTTTCTTTGTTAGGTTTAATTTTTACAGGATTAGAGTTTGGAACATCACATACTGTGTATGGCCAATCTTCTCAAAAAAATAACATAAATGTTGTTGCTAATGATACTTTACAACTTAAAATGATAAATGATGACAATTTATATTATCGTCATAATTTAAGAAGAACTACTTCTAAAGAAGAAGTTGAAGTTGAAGGTAAAAAAATGACTTATGGAAGCTACATTAAAGTAGATGTTAGAAAAAGTAATGCGAATGAAAACTACTTTATTATTCAAAAAGAGTCTAGAGGTAAAAACAAATCGAATGCAAATAAAAATGCCGAAAACATTAAATACAATTTTAAAATAGAAGATAACACTATTGTTTTAGATGCCTATTATTTATCTGAATTTAAAAACATCTGGAAAGATGAAGAAGTAAATATCATTTTTTATGTAACAGAAGGTGTCTATGTTTATTTTGATAATAGTATTCGTAATTTCTTATACAATGTAGATAATTCAGAAGACATTTATGATAAAGACATGGCTAACCATTATTTTATTATGAAAGATGATACTTTAGAATGTACAGATTGTAAAGAAGAAAAGATTGAAGAAAAAAAAGAAGTGAGTGAGATTATTATAAAAGAGTCAACTACAATTTTAGAAGATAAAACAGAAATTGATATTTAGTAACAACTCAGTATAAAAAATCGACAATTCAGTAACCAAACTTTTAAAATTGGCGTCTTATTAAAGACATTTGAACCATAAAAAATAAAATCCGAATGAAATCAACAACTAAAAAACTTCTTGCTTTACTTTTTGTTTCAGTTTTAATGAGCTCTTGTAACGTTAATATGTTTAACAGAGTTAATGGAAACAGAAATGTTGTCACTGCAGATAGAAGTACGTCTCAAAAATTCACAAAAATTAACGTGAGCACTGGTTTAGACTTGTATTTATCTCAAGGAACTAAAAACAAAGTAACCTTAGAAGCAGATGAAAATTTACACGACATTATTATTACAGAAGTTAATGATGGTGTATTAAAAATTTATTCAGAAAAGAATATTTGGCAAGCAAAAGCTAGAAAAGTGTATGTAACCGTAAAAAACTTAGAAGGCTTAACTGCCACAAGCGGATCTGATGTGTATACAGAAGATGTATTAAAAGTTGAAACTATAAAAGTAAGTGCTACTAGTGGTGCAGATATTAGAATTGCTTTAGATGCAGATACTGTAGAAACAAGTGCTACTAGTGGTTCTGATATTAGAATTTCTGGAACTGCTAATAACCATACATCTAGAGCTAATAGTGGTGCTTCTATAGAGGCTTATAAGCTAATTAGTAAAAATGCAACTGTACATGTTTCTAGTGGCGCAGACATCAATATTTATGCATCAGAAAGTATAAATGCTAAAGCTTCTAGTGGTGGAGATATTGATTTTAAAGGCAACCCAAGAGAAATCAATAAAAAATCTTCTTCTGGGGGCAGTGTTTCTGCAAAATAAGAATTCAAAACAACAATCAATCAACCAAAAAAAATCAATCAACCAAAAAATTAACCAACCATGAATTCATTTATACGAGCTTTTAGAGACTCTATGCTTATTACAACTGTAGTAGCTGTAGCCATGTCTTTATTTAATTTTTTAAAATTTTTATTAGAATAGCTAACTCTAATAATAGTACTAATACTTGGTTTTATTAGTTTACTTGGTAACTCGTCGTTTTGCAAAAAACGACGATTACTTTTTTATAAAACCAACTACTTCTTAGCTTTTAAGTGTTCTTCTATATCTTCTATATGATGTTGTAAAGCCTTTGTAGAAATTTGTATTTCACGAATAAGTAAGCCTAAAGAAATTAACAGTAAAACCAAAGCTATTCCAAAAATCCAAATAGCAATCACTTTGTATTCTACATAAATTAAGAACATGGTTAACACACACAATAACAAACTAGTAATACCAAATATTTGCATCCATTTGGTTAAATACAATCTTGCTTTTAAATTTATAATTTGTCTTAAAAGCGAATCGTCTTTTTCTTTTAAATACTTATCGTGTAAATTTCTAATGACAGCAGCATAGGCTAAAAAACGATTGGTATACGCTAGCATTATTAAAGAAATTGCCGAAAACAATAAAGCAGGCGTTGTAAGTGTTAATTCTTCCATAAAACAAAATTACTAATAATAGAACTATTATTCTTTTCTTATTTTTGAGTTATGAAATATTTAGTTGTCATTTCTTTTTTTCTTTTTACAATAACGCATCAAGGACAAAATAACACTATGCCTAAAGATTTTGTGTATTTAGATGATATAGATAACACCATACAAGTTGAGTTACGCTACTTTGGTACTCACAATTTTATTGGGCAAAAAATAGATGGCTATAAAAACAACTGTTTAATTGTTACTAAAAAAACTGCCTTAGCTTTAAAAGAGGTGCAAAAAATACTATCTATTAAAGGATTAAGTTTAAAAATTTATGATGGTTACAGACCACAACAAGCCGTAGATCATTTTGTAAGATGGGCAAAAGAGGTGAATGATACACTTATGAAAAAACAATACTACCCAAAAGTTTCTAAAAGCGAACTGTTTAAAAGAGGTTACATTGCTTCTAAATCTGGTCATACCAGAGGTAGTACAGTAGATTTAACCATTGTAGATTTAACCACTAACAAAGAGTTAGATATGGGAAGCCCTTATGATTTTTTTGGTGAAGCCTCACATCCTTTTTATAAAGACATTACCAAAAAGCAAAAAGATAATAGAATGTACCTAAGAGAAATTATGCTTTTAAATGGGTTTATACCTTATGATAATGAGTGGTGGCATTTTACATTAACTAATGAACCTTACCCAAAAACTTATTTTAACTTTTCTGTAGAATAAGTTTTTTAACAAAATCTAAAGTACTTCATTTAAAATCGGCATTATATTTGCACTACATTCTTTTAGAATTAATTACGTAACATGACAATTAAAAAAACCACTTTTTCTTTACTAATACTATTATTAAGTAGTATAACCCTATCTGCTCAATTAGATTCTAATAAAGGAGGTAAAGAAAAAGGCAAAAAGAAAACCATACTTCTTTATAATGCCAAAGAAGCTAAAAAGCCAAACTCCATTGAGTTAAGTGGTGCTAGTGGTTTTGAAAAAGCATATGAAAAAGAAAAAGAAAAACTAAAAAAGAAACAACAAGAAGATAGTGCAAATAACAAAGGCATACTGTCATTAGCCAAAATTAACGAACAGCGCTTTTTAAAATCTTTTAAAAAAATAAATGGGCAATACATCATTCCTAAAATAGACCAAGATTTAGGAAGTGTTAGAACCAATTCTGCTAGTGTTAATATTATTTGTAGAGATTTTCAATACCCAGATGGAGATAGAGTAACCATTTATGTAAACGATATACCAGTTGTGTATAATATTACATTAACTACTAGCTATCAAAAATTTAATATTCCTTTAGATGTAGGTCTTAATAAAATCTCTTTTGTAGCATTAAACCAAGGAAGTTCTGGGCCTAATACAGCTGCTTTTAAGGTGTATAATGATGCTGGTATGTTGCTTTCTTCTAATGAGTGGAATTTAGCCACTGGCGCAAAAGCCACATTACTAGTAGCCAAAGACAAATAAAAACCTTGCGAAAACGATTGCGCTAAATTTTAAAATAACGCGTTTTTTTATTGTCTATAAAACCGTTATTTTTGTATCCTCAGTTATTTTCAATTTGATTATAAACTAAACAAACAACGATTATTTATAATGAAAAAAATTACCAAAGAAACCTATTTAGATTGGTACAAAGACATGCTATTTTGGCGCAAGTTCGAAGATAAG
>Ga0228664_1000705_pt1 | contig 19016 bp, 29 predicted proteins | sample 78DmetaG_FD_183029 | JGI IMG/M metagenome (GOLD analysis project Ga0228664, IMG submission 183029) | Seawater microbial communities from Monterey Bay, California, United States - 78D | ecosystem: Environmental > Aquatic > Marine > Coastal | place: USA: California | collected 2016-09-26 | reverse complement strand
AGTGTAGCAGAAGATGGAACAGCAGAAATTGCAGCTATGGCAGCAGTTGCTGGATTAGCAGCACCAGTAATGACTGCTATGATTAAAGGTGCATTTAAAACAGGCAAAGGTCTTTTGAAAGTTAAAAAAATTGCTCATCAAGCAGGAGTAAAACTTTCTGATAAGATAGTAAAGTAATGGACGAAATAGAGCGCATAAAACAACTTGCAGGTGTTAACGAGTTTCAAGGTTACACAGAGTATACACTAGAAAATATTAGTGATGCTGCAAACTCAAATGCACGTAAGATGCGTAAAGATAATATTAAGCCAGGTGACAAGGAATGGTTTGAACTATGGTTTGGACTTCCTAAGATGACTGGCACAAATATGCCGAAAGGGTTTCGAGGACGTAAGTAATGGGATTAAGAAATTGGTGGAAGCGGGTAACACGTGAAGAGTATCAACTTATAATCACTGTTCCTAATGAAGTAACAACACACGTTGATGGTAAAAGAACTGAAACATTTAGAGAAAGACAATACGCTGCAAAGAAAATAATTAAAGCTACACCTAAGTTGTTTGTATTCAAAGATCTTAAAGGTCGCAGACATGAAATTAAATTTTTAAAGCCTATGGACTTTCATATAATAAAGATATGGTAAGATGAGAATAAGAGATATTACAGAAGGCGTAGGACGCATTACTAAACAGAATCAAACTGTTGATGTTGGCCCTGATGAAGTTACTAAACAGGCTGCTAAATTCGGTAATAAAGTAGACAAAGACGGACGTCCACCTACACTAAGTAAAAAAGTAAAAGGTTCTAGTACTAATGTAATGTTTAATCTAGGTATGACTGAAAACTTTGCTGATGGTAAGAAAAAAGGCAAAAGCAGACCTGGCAGAGTAAAGAAGTCAGGTGCTAGTTGCAATGGTAGTGTAACTGCACTACGAAAGAGAGCAAAGAACGCAAGCGGTGAGAAGGCTAAAATGTATCACTGGTGTGCGAATATGAAAGGTGGCAAGAAGTAATGTTTAGTAAACAATGTAAACTACATCTACAAGAACAAAATGAAACAGGCTTAGAACATATGTTCCACGCTATTAAGATAGCATTTAAATTACAGTTACTTGTTCCAATGCTATTAATACATGCAGTTGCTCCACGCTTCTTTACTAATAGAGGAACAACAGTAATAGAAGATATATTAAACGATAGGAAAATCAAATGAAAATGTTAGATTTAATCAACGAAGCTGAAACTAATAAAGATAAGAATAAGCGCCATCGTATGGATTTAGACGATCTTGAAAGAGAGATTCGTAAATCACCAGACGGAATGGATAAGGACACAGAAGCTCACATTAATAAAAAGCGTAAAGAGCTTGCTGCAAATAAAGCCAAAATGGATGAAATGGATTCAGGCGCAATAGCCGCAGTAGCAACACCAGTAGGCGGACTTGTTAGTAGACAGCCAAAAAACAGTAATGGGACTGTTAAAAATGCACTCGATATGGATACAAACATTATGGGGCAAAAGAAAAAGAAGCGCAGCAAGAAAAAAACATAAATACTACATAATACGTATTGGAGTACTCAATGAGAGATAAAGAAATTAGCGAAGGTTTAGGCGAATTAGCAGATATTGCTGAAAGAGACCACGAAGTACAAATGGCTCGTGCAGACCTATACAAACTAGCAAAGTATGCAATCAAACTACACGACATGCTAAAGGGCGTAAGTGAATCAGAAGGATTAGAAGGTTGGGTACAATCTAAAATTACTAAGTCAGCAGATATGATTGGTAGTGTTTATCATCATATGGATTATGAAAATAGTCCAATGGGCGAAGTAACTGAATCAAAAGATACACACTGTTCAGATGATTGCTGTGGCTCAGATGTTAAAGCAGAAGACTGCACATGCGCACCAACTTGCAAGTCTTGTAACTGCAATGCAACCAACGAATCAAAGGGCATTGATGCCATGAAAAAAGCTGGCAATGCAAAAGCCGACGCAGAAGCAAAAGACCGTAAAGCAAGTATGAAAGACAAGAAAGATTACAAAGAATCACTCCAAAATAAACTATCAGCTAAACTAGGAAAATAATAATGGATTTTGCTGCACTACAACAAAAACTATTCGACTTAGATCCAAGTGATAGAGCCGAAGACTTACGTAAATTAACTGAGTCTATGAATAGTAATGTGCAACAAAGTGCGCCGATTACTGAATCTTTAGTGCAAGAAAGTGTTGAAGTACAAGAAGGTACTATGCCAGTTGAAGGTGATTATAGTTTAAGTGATTTTGCTGCATTAGCAGGAGTTACATTAAACGAATCACAAAAGACAGGAAGTGCTGGACAACTTAAAGGCAAAGATCCAATGCCTAAAGCAAAAGCACGTGGAAAACATCCACATGTAGATAAGCTAGTAGGCGAAGACTTTAAAGACGGATTCAATAAAAGCACATACAACAATAAAGAATTATTTAAAAAGATGGCAGGTGGTGACGCAAAACCAAAAGACACGCCAGTTAGTATTAAAACTAGCGAACCTGTAACAAAATCAGATAGTAGAGGCGATAACGAGTGGCAAGCATTCCTTAAGAAGCACACTAAATCATTACAAGCAATTGCTGCTGATCCTAAGAAGACGAAACGTTTTGAAACTTGGTTAGACAAGTGGAGCGAAGGCGTTGAAGAAGGTGACGGACGTAAGAAAGGTATCCACGGTAAAGGACACCCTATGCGTAAGAAACAACAAGCCGCAATACACGCTGGCGAAAGCGTTGAATCAATCAAAGATATGCTTTACCGCAAACTAAACGACAAAAAATAATCCCCATATACAACATAAATTAAAATAAGTCAGGTTTTTACTTGACTTTTTTAGTTTTATACGTTATAATATTATTAATAATTACAACTCAACAAGGAGAAAACTATGAGCGACCGTACCTATGGTGCAGAAGAAAAGGCAAAACTTGAAAGACTAGTACAAGAAGGCGTAACTGTAATGCAAGAGATCGAAGACTTGCAAGGTGGTCTTAAGGATACTGTCAAAGCAGTAGCAGAAGAACTTGATATTAAGCCATCATTGATTAACAAAGCAATTAAGATTGCACAAAAACGTGACTGGGCTCAACATGCAGACGCATTTGATGATCTCGAAACGCTAGTTGCAACAGTTGGTGTTGATAATTAATGAAAACTGTTTATTGGGGAACATTTCCAGCTGAAGAAAATGGCGTACAGGTAAGTGAATTACGATACGCCGAGCCGGTAAGTATCTTAAAAGGTCTTAAACCTAAGGAATTCTTTGGCCCGAACGCTAGTATGTGTCCGGCGATTGTTGACGAAGGTAAGAATACTTTTAAGATAAATTCCCCAATTGATATTGATGTTACATTTGCTGAGGACTTTAGTGCCATTGACAGTAAGTATCCATCCGAAGATGGGTTCTTACAACACTATATTGGGCCATTTGGTCCTGATAAAGTTATACAGTTGGCACAACCTACTTATTTGTTCTTTTGTGAAGATCCGTTATTAATGACACAATTGCCACCTTACTATGAACAGAGTACTTTTACTGAGCATTGTATGGGGCTAAGTGCAACATTTGATATTAGTAGTTGGTTTAGAGTTGTAAAGCCTGCATTTAAACTAAAAGATGGGTCTAGACGTATTGCAATGTCTACTGATGATGCAATTATGTACTTAAAATTTAATACAGATGAAAAGATAAAACTTGTTAGGTTTGATTCTAGTCCGTTTACAAAAGAACATAAAGATGTTCTAGAACATATGTTAGCATTTAAGTTTCACAAGAAGAATCCGCTTGTTCCGACAAAACTAATAGCAGGGTATGAAGCATTTAAACGTGCAAGATACCATAAAAAAATTGTTAAAATTATTAAAGAGAATATATTATGATCGAAAAAATAACAAACTTTTGGAAAGAAAGTTACAAATCAAGTCCCCTAGCATTTTACTGCGAAATGATCGAAGCTGTATTCCTTATTGCCGCAAGTGCAATATTAAGTTTTACTATTTTAGATCCTGCAACAACAATATTTGTTCCGTTGTATTTAATAGGTTCAATATTAGGTATTATTAGCGCAGTAATTAGAAAAGCAGCATTTGTTATTTTACTATGCAGTTGGTTTACAGCAATGAATTCATTTGCTCTATGGCAACTGTTCGTGTTATAATAAGTACAATACGCCCAAGAGGCATGTAGATGGTAAGTTGGCCAAAAGCAACAAAGGAGAATAAATGAGCTACGTAGATGCACTGTTCGATCGCGATCAAGATATGATTCGTGTTGTTGAACGTAAAGACGGTAAGAGAACTTATCGCGAATATCAATCTAAATATACATTCTATTACAAAGACCAGCGTGGCAAGTACAAAAGTGTGTACGGTGATCCGCTGAGTCGTATTGTGTGTAAGAACACAAAGGACTTCCGCAAAGAAGTAGCAATTAACAGAGACAAAGAACTGTTTGAAAGCGACATTAATCCTATCTTTCAGTGTTTGAGTGAAAACTATCTCAATCAAGATGCACCTAAACTAAACATTGCTTTCTTTGATATTGAGACTGACTTTGATCCAGAGCGTGGCTTTGCTGATCCTAGTGATCCGTTTATGCCTATTACAAGTATCTCAGTATATTTGCAATGGTTAGAAACAATGATATGTTTAGCAGTTCCTCCCAAGACACTTACAATGGAACAAGCAAAAGCAGAATTAGAGGGCATTGATAATGTAATGTTGTTTGAAAAAGAAGGTGATATGATTGACACTTTCTTAACACTGATTGAAGATAGTGATATCTTATCAGGTTGGAACAGCGAAGGTTATGATATTCCGTACACAGTAAACAGAACAGCTCGTGTACTAAGCAAAGATGACACACGTAGATTCTGTTTGTGGGGTCAACTGCCTAAGAAACGTGAATATGAAAAGTTTGGTAAAATAGCGCAGACCTTTGACCTAATAGGCAGAGTGCATTTAGATAGTTTGAATTTATATCGTAAATACACGTATGAAGAAAGACACACATATAGACTTGATGCCATTGGCGAAATCGAAGTTGGCGAGAACAAGGTCCCTTATGAAGGCACTTTGGACGCATTGTACAACAATGACTTTAGAAAGTTCATCGAATACAACATACAAGATACCGCACTATTGGACAAGTTGGACAAAAAACTAAGATTTATTGATCTAAGTAACGAACTTGCACATGCAAACACTGTTTTGCTACAAACCACTATGGGTGCAGTTGCAGTTACAGAGCAAGCTATTGTTAACGAAGCATGGCACAGAGGCTTGCAGGTTCCTAATCGTAAAAAACGTGATGATGAGAACACACAGGCAGCAGGTGCATATGTTGCATTTCCTAAAAAGGGCTTGCACAAGTGGATTGCATCGATGGATTTGAATTCACTGTATCCATCGGTGATTAGAGCTCTTAATATGGCGCCTGAAACTGTTGTTGGACAAATACGTCCTGAGATTTCAGATGCTCGTGTACATGAAGATATGACACTAAAGAAGAAGTCTTTTGCAGGTAGTTGGGAAGGACGTTTTTGTACAGAAGAATATGAAGCTGTAATGGAAAAACGTAAGGACATTGCACTAACTGTAGACTGGGAGTCAGGTGGTAGTGATACACTGAGTGGTGCTGAGTTATACAACGCAATCTTTGACAGCAATCAGCCTTGGATGATTAGTGCTAATGGTACAATCTTTACAACAGAGTTTGAAGGTGTTATTCCAGGTATTCTAAAGCGTTGGTATAGTGAACGTAAAGACTTGCAGAAGATGCTTAAAAAAGCAAAAGACGCAGGCAATGCCGCAGAGATTGAATACTGGGACAAGCGACAGCTAGTTAAGAAGATTAACTTGAACAGTTTGTATGGTGCTATTCTTAATCCTGGTTGTAGATTCTTTGATAAACGTATTGGACAGAGTACAACACTAACAGGACGTACTATTGTTAAGCATATGAGTGCAGAAGCAAACAAAGTAATTACAGGTACATATGATCACGTAGGTGATGCTGTTATATACGGTGATACTGACTCTGTGTACTTTAGTGCTTGGCCAACTTTAAAAGACGATGTAGAAGCTGGCAAGATACCTTGGAGTACTGAAAATGCTATTGCATTGTATGATCAAGTAGCAGATGCAGTAGACGGCACGTTTGCAGATATGATGGCAAAGGCACATCATTGTCCAAAGAGCCGGTCAGACGTTATTGCAGCAGGTAGAGAAATTGTAGCACAGTCAGGTTTATATATTACTAAGAAACGTTATGCGGCACTAGTTGTTGACAACGAAGGCTTTAGAACAGATACAGATGGCAAAGTTGGTAAGGTAAAGGCAATGGGCTTAGACTTACGTAGGTCAGATACACCTGTGTTTATGCAGGAGTTTCTAAGTGAACTATTGCTGATGGTACTTACAGATAAACCACGTGAAGATGTACTTGAACGTATTACTGTATTCCGTAAGGAGTTTAGTGAACGTCCTGGTTGGGAGAAAGGTAGTCCGAAACGTGCAAACAAAGTCGGACACTATCGTCGACTAGAAGAAAAACAAGGCAAGGCAAATATGCCAGGCCACGTGCGGGCAAGCATTAATTGGAATACACTAAAGCGTATGAACGGAGACAAGTACTCTGAAGAGATCGTTGACGGTATGAAAGTTATTGTTTGTAAACTAAAACCGAATCCTTTAGGTTACACAAGTGTTGCTTATCCAACAGATGAATTGCGTATTCCTGAATGGTTCAAAGAACTGCCATTTGACGATGCGGCAATGGCGGAGACTATTATTGATAATAAACTAGACAACTTGATTGGAGTGCTTAACTATCCATTAGAAGATACTAAGCGACACAACACATTTACTAGTTTGTTTGATTTTGGAGAATAAATGAAAATTAAATTCGAAGCAGAAATAGATACTGAGAACGATCAAGATCTAAATACTATTGAAGAATTAATTGCAATGCTAAGAGCGTTAGCAGACAATTACTTAGATGAATAAAGGAAATGAATAAATGAAAAATATTAAACGTATCGGTGTTGTAGGTGGAGGTAGTTCAGGATTTATTGCGGCACTAATGTTGCGTACTAGATTTCCTAATCACCATATTGATATTATTTGTTCAAAAAAATTAGGCATTATTGGTGTTGGCGAAGGTTCTACTGAACACTGGACTGACTTTGCTGAATATGTTGGATTAAGAGATGACGAAATGATATCAGAATGTAATGCAACATTCAAAATAGGTATTATGTTTGAAGACTGGGGTGTAGACAAGTATATGCACAGTATTCAAGATGGTTATAACTTAGAACTAGGCAGTCAATATCCATTTGTGTTTGCAAATATGATTAAAGATGATGTTCATTCAGATCAAATGTCAAACAAAGGCTTTTGGGAAAACAAAATTAATAATTGGTATATTGAAAATAACCAAGTACCTGTAGCACAGTTTCACTTTGATACGTTTAAGTTAAATGAGTACTTAACTAGTCATGCAGGTGCCAGAGGTATTAATATTATTGATGACGAAATCACAAAAGTAAATCATGATGATGAAGGTAACATTTCAACTATTGAAAGTGATACTGCTACATATGATTATGACTTTTATATTGACTGTACTGGTATGCGTAGAGTCCTAATGTCAACACTTGGTGCTAAATGGGAATCACACAAAGAGTACTTACATACAAATAGTGCTATTGTTTTCCAAACACCTGATACTGACAACTACAATATGTGGTCTTTAGCAAAAGGTATGAAGCATGGATGGATGTTTAGAACACCTACATACGGACGTTGGGGCAATGGTTACATATTTGATAGCGAATACTTAACGCCAGAAGGTGCTAAAGCAGAAGTAGAAGAAGTATTAGGACATGAAATTACAATAGGTAAGCATATTAAATTTGATCCAGGCGCACTTGATAAAGCATGGATTAAGAACTGTTGTGCAATTGGTCTAAGTTCTAGTTTCATTGAACCATTAGAAGCATCTAGTATTGGATCATCTATACAACAGATGTTTATGTTAGTACATAACCTACACAACTATAATGATGATACTGTTGATAGATATAACCGATCATTTAAAAGTTTAATTGAAAATATTAGAGATTTTATTGTACTACATTTTGTATGTCCAAGAGTTGATACAGAGTTTTGGAGGAAAGTAGCAGATACTCCGTTACCAAAAAGTCTACAGACAAAACTAGACATATGGCGTCATAGAATGCCAACTAATATAGATTTTGATGACGATACAAACTTTATATTGTTTAAATCTTTACATTTTGTAATGGTGCTACATGGTTTAAAATTGTTTGATATTGATTCTATTGGCGAAGAATATGCTACACTGCATGAAAGTTTTAAACAAAAAGCAGATGAAGTTAGAGCACATTTAAATAATGAGTCCCATGAAGACCATACATTCCTAACTCACAAAGAGTTTTTAACAATGGTACGTAAATTGCACAAGGAGGCAACCGGACAATGAAAGTAGGATTTACTTGTAGTACATTTGATTTACTACACGCAGGACACGTACAAATGTTGCGTGAAGCACGTGAACAATGTGATTATCTTATATGCGGATTGCAAGTTGATCCAAGTGTAGATAGAGAAGAGAAGAACCCTCCTATACAAACTGTAGTAGAGCGTTACACACAACTTAAAGCAGTGTCGTATGTGGATGAAATTATTCCTTACGGTACTGAAGAAGACTTAGAAGATATTCTTAGTATGTATAATATTGATGTAAGAATATTAGGCGAAGAATACCGTGAAAAGGATTTTACGGGCAAGGATATTTGCAAGAGGCGGGGTATCCAGCTACACTTTAACAAAAGAGATCACCGCTTCTCGTCAAGTGATTTAAGAGCTAGAGTAAAATTAAAAGCTACAATAGCAGGAGATTAAAATGAAAGACTTAGTAGTCGTCGGCGGAGGAACAGCAGGTTGGCTGGCAGCATTATTACTTAATGCACATCACCCGCACAAAAACATTACTGTTGTAGAAAGTGATGAAATTGGTATACTTGGTGCTGGCGAAGGAACAGTTCCACATTTTATTACTGTGTTAGATATGCTTGGAATACCAGTATCTGATATTGTAAAATATGCAGACGGAACTATTAAAAGTGCTATTAAGTTTACTAATTGGAATAGTACCGATGCTGATGATTACTACTATCATCCGTTTACTGTTGCCGAAGGCTTAAACTTTTCAAGTCTTAATACTGAAAATTATAACCATACTTGTTTAACTCCTTTTATCGGAATGTATAAAGGTGATGATTTTAAAAATAATAACTTTATTAATAAAATTTCAGAACAATATAAAGTAGCATTTACTGCTAATAATGATCAACAAGCACTTAATGATAATCCAATATTTCAGTTTAATAAACTATCAACATATGCTATGCACTTTAATGCAAGAAAACTTGCAGACTTCTTAAAACACGTTGCGCTTGAAAGAGGCATTACAAGAGTAGAAGGTATAGTAGATGATATTGTATCTGACGAACAAGGAAATATTACTACACTCAATCTAGGTAACGGCAATTCAGTAAACTGTGATTTTGTATTTGATTGTACAGGTTTACAAAGACTAATTATTGGTAAACACTTTGGTTCACAATGGAATAGTTATAGTGATGTACTACCTTGTGATACAGCAATGCCATTCTTTATTAAAACTGATTCTGATAATGTAGAACCTTATACTGAAGCTATTGCTATGAAGTATGGATGGGTATGGAAAATACCTGTACAAGGACGCTACGGATGTGGATATGTTTTTGATTCAACATATATTAGTGTAGACGAAGCAAAGAAAGAAGTTGAAGAACGATTTGGTTGTGAAATTGAAGTACCTCGTACATTTAAGTTTAGTGCTGGCTGTTATAATGAAACATGGATCAAGAACTGTATTGCTGTAGGCCTTAGTTCTGGTTTTATTGAACCGTTAGAAGCAACATCAATTTGGACAACAACTATGAATGTACTTGATGTTGTAGTATGGCTTGATAGACTTGAGCAAGGAAATCAAGATGATAGAGACTTCTTTAACGAAACATTTGTACAGCGTAATCAAGAAGTTGTTGATTTCTTAGCCTTTCATTATATGGGCAAGCGTAATGATAGTGAGTTTTGGACTGCATGGAAAACTAAAAAGTTACCTAAGCAACTAGACAAACTAACAAAACGGTGGAAAAGAACAGTTCCGTCATATTCAGATGATAATAGAGATTTATTTTCATTAGACAGTTGGATTGCTGTTGCTATAGGAATTAAATGGATAGAACCAGAAGCTGTTAATACATATATTGAAGCAAACAATATCAATAATGTTTCAGCACTAGGATATGATGATGTTAAACAATACCAAGATAGTCACGTTGACCCGTGTATTGATCATCAAACTTTCCTAAATATCATGCGATCAGCATAAAAAACACTTGACAAAAACCTAAATATATCATATAATATAAACAGTAAAACAAATCTTTGGAGAAGGCTATGTGGGTATTATTAGTTCTAAGTATGGTTGGACAAGGTGAAGTTAAATTTACCGAGTACGAAAGATTCGATGATCAGATTTTATGCGTTATGAATCAACTTGAGTTGGAAGAATCTTTTACACAAAATGAAAAAGCTATTTGTGTTAGAGATATTCATTCTTTTTGGTTTGGTAAAGTGAATACATGAGTATTGCACATAATAAATTTATTTTTGATGTAGACGGCACACTAACACCTAGTCGTGGCATTATTGATGAAGAGTTTAAGACATTCTTTAATAAATTTTGCTTAGATAATGATGTTTATCTAGTTACAGGCAGTGATAGACCTAAAACTGTAGAACAAATAGGTGAAGACACTTATATGCTATGCAAGCGTGTTTATCAATGTTCAGGTTGTGATGTCTTTGAAGGCGAACGTAATATAAGATCAACTAGTTGGAAACTACCTGATCTAGCAAGAACGTTTTTAATTAGTTGTGAATACGAAAGTCAGTTTACTGAACGTACAGGTATTAGACACATAGAAGAACGTTCGGGCATGGTAAACTTTAGTGTGCTAGGACGTAGTGCATCAGCGGAACAACGTGCAAAGTATGTTGCATATGATACATTTCATAATGAAAGAGTTATAATAGCAAATGCATTTAACACAATGTTTCCTGATTTAGATGCAAGAGTAGGTGGCGAAACTGGTATTGATATTGCTCCACGCGGTTCAGACAAGAGTCAAATATTAATAGACTTTAACCGTAGTGAGTTAGAATCAATTGTGTTTATAGGAGATGCTATGCATGAAGATGGTAACGACTATCCTTTAAAGCTAGCCAACTACAAAGGTAAAAATCATCATGTAGAAGGATGGGAACAAACATGGGAGATACTAAATGAATATTCTACTAACAGGTCATAGAGGATTTATAGGTAGTAGACTTTTAAATGCATTAAACCTTAATCACGAAGTGACAGGTATTGATCTAGTAGATGGTGATGACTTATTAACTTGTGAACTTCCTAACGTAGATTTTGATTTAATTATACACTTAGCAGGACGTTCAGGTGTTAGAGAAAGTATTAAAGACCCAAGTGCATATTGGATGAATAACGTAGAAGCAAGCAGACGCTTGTTTGAACGCTATCCTGATACACGTATATTGTATGCGAGCAGTTCGAGTGCTTACGAGCCCGATTTGAACCCTTATGCGGCGTCTAAGTATGTACTAGAAGAACTTGCTGAACGATATCCTGACACACTTGGTATGCGATTCCATACAGTATTTGATGATCGTCCACGCAAAGGCATGTTTATGGACAAGTTGTTTAATGGTACACTAGAATACGTAACCACGCACTATAGAGATTTTATACACTTACTTGACGTTATCGATGCTATCCACTTGTTGATAGATGCGAAGTATGTTAAAGGTGTTATAGATATTGGATCTGGTCACCCTATAAAGATCCAAAACTTGGCAGACCATCTTCCGGTCCGTCTAAATACCCCAACTGAGCGTAATTTTACTTGCGCCAACACAGAAAAAATGAAGGCACTAGGCTTTAAACCTAAATACAATATAGAAAAATACTTGACAAAAGCCCAAAAAGGCAATATAATTAACTTATTCAATGGAGAAACAGTATGAAAGACATTTTACAAGATATCGTAGCACACACACATTCGCTAGGATTTCTTAACCTAGTAAAGGTTACAGGCGGCGACGACACAACAATTGATTCAATGGCAGATGACCGTTCGGTTATTATGACAGCTGAGTCTACACACAGCATTGCTGAAGGCACATTTGGTATGCCTAACTTAGATAAGTTAGCATTACATTTGAAAAATCCAGAGTATCAGAAAGATGCTAAGATTGACGTAGTGCAAGCAGAACGTAATGGCGAAACAATGCCAACACACATTCACTTTGAGAATAATGCAGGCGACTTTCAAAACGATTATCGCTTTATGAACAAAGCAATTATCGAAGAGAAACTAAAAACTGTTAAGTTTAAAGGTGCTAATTGGAATGTAGAGTTTGCTCCAAGCATGGCAAGTATTGCACGTATGAAACTTATGAGTGCGGCACATTCAGAAGAGCCTACTTTTAATGTTACAACTAAAGATACTGGCGGCGTTGCTGATCTAGTGTTTAGTTTTGGTGATGCATCAACACACGCAGGTGAGTTTGTATTCCAGAATGCAGTAGAAGGTACATTATCACACACATGGAGTTGGCCAGTTGCGGCTGTACAAGCAATTCTTAATCTAAGTGGTGACACTACTATGAGTATTAGTGATCAAGGTGCAATGATGATTAGTGTTGATTCAGGTATTGCAAAGTATGATTACATTTTGCCAGCACAAAGCAAATAATTTATGACATCGGATCAAATAACATTTGCAATCCTAAGTTGGTTAGCGTTAACTGGTTTCATTTATACTGTTACCGGTTGGCGTAATATTTTAGAGTGTTACAAACTTTGGTTTACTAAAGCATATTGGACAAACTATAATATTATTGAAGCAGCTAGTTGGATTGCTAAAGCTATTATTATTATTCCGGCTCTTATATTTGGCATTAACATTTGGCAACTATACTTTATTGCACTCATTACCAGCCTATCTCTTATATGGGCAAGCAATAAAAAACTTTTACCTACCCTTGTTGGATTTAACACTTTGTGGATTTGGTTGAGTATGATGGTAATATCACAGAATCTAATAGGAAATTAAATGAATAAAGATCTAACAAAAGCACAAAAAGACTATGCACACTTCTTACCTGCACTTAGTGGATTCTATGCAACTTATGTAGGTAAGCAACGGCATCCAGATCCTGATACAGGTGAGTTATACGTGCCAGATGATCGTATTCCTAGTAATTTTCAAAACAATGTAGAAAGTCTTAACTATCTCAACATACAAGAAGGACAGTTCCAATACAAATGGACACTGTACTCAGCAGGACATGCTGAACTAGATACTACTAAGTTTAGTCCTAAAGAAGATATGGTGCGTAATAGAGATAGAGACAACACTTGGTTACTAGGCGACTCAGGTGGCTTCCAGATTGGTAAAGGTGTTTGGGAAGGCGATTGGAAAGATCCTAACTGTCCTAAAGCACAAAAGAAACGTGATGGTGTATTGCGTTGGATGGATGCTTACATGGACTACGGAATGATCCTTGATATTCCAGCGTGGGTTGCACGTTCACCAGCAGGTGCAAAAGCAACAGGCATTAGTACATATCAAGAAGCAGTAGAAGCAACACGTATTAATAACGACTACTGGATGAAAAATAGAACAGGTGCTTGTAAGTTTTTAAATGTTTTACAAGGTGAAAACTTTGATGATGCTGAAGACTGGTACGAGCAAATGAAAGACTATTGTGATCCAGTTAAGTATCCTGACAATCATTTTAATGGTTGGAGTATGGGTGGTCAGAACATGTGTGATGTTGAGCTTTTACTCAAACGTATTGTTACTTTACACTACGATAACCTATTACAAAGCGGTATACACGATGTAATGCACTTCTTAGGCACAAGTAAACTAGAGTGGGCAACGTTGCTTACAGACGTACAGAGAGCTGTACGTAAGCACTATAACCCAACGTTTATGGTTACATTTGATTGTGCTAGTCCGTTCCTTGCTACAGCAAATGGACAAATTTATACATCTAATGAAACACCCGACAAAGGTAAATGGACTTATCGAATGGTTCCGAGCGTTGACGAACTAAAGTATGCAACAGACACACGTACATTTAAAGATGCTACACTACAAGACGGAATTTTTAAGACATTTGAAGATAGTCCGCTAAGTGATGGATTATTGGTTAATGATATTTGTACATATGCAAAAGGTGATCGCAACAAGATTGGTACACCTAAAGTAAGTGCAGGTGAAGTTGAACTTGATAAAAATGACGAACCTGTTCTAGATAAAACAGGATCCGAAGATAAAAAGGCAAAAGATTATAATCCAAACTACGGACAGCCTATTATACGCAAAAAAGACTCTACAAGTTGGGATAGCTTTAGTTATGCTATACAGATGGGTCATAACGTATGGACGCATGTAAACGCTGTACAAGAAGCTAATAGGCAGTATGATGCTGGTGTTGTTCCTAAAATGTTAATGGGTGATAAGTTCCAAGTATACACAATACGTGATATGATTAACGAAGTTTTTGAACAACCTACTAAAGAACTATCGTTGGCTAAAATTATAGAGTATCGTTCATATTGGATGCAAGTGCCTGGTACAAGAGGCGCAATTGGTAAAAAGACTATTTCTGCTAAACCTAAGTTTGCAGAATTTTTTGATGTACAAGAGTCTGAAGCCGACGAAGAATTAGATGAAACTAAGTTGGAGGAACTACAGGATGAGCAATTATGATAATGTTGAAGATAAACTTAGAGCTCACTACGACGAACTAAAAAGAAAGCATAAAGAACTTGACGAAGAGATAGAAGTCAAGTATAGTAATGTAACAGTAAGTGAAGAAGTACGTAGACTAAAAACAATGAAGCTTTATTTAAAAGACGAAATGCATCGTATAAACGCATACTTAGTACAGAAAGGTTTAGAATGACACTACATGTAACAAAGTTAAACAATGCTATCAACGTAGGCGATCGTATTCCTATGACACAAGAACATGGAAACATAGGCAGATATATTGAGTATGCTATCAAGCGCAAAGGTTATGCTCTAAACAGAGGCAAAGGTATTGATCTAAAAGGTTTACACTTAGAAATAAAAACAAGATTAGCTGATAGTACTAGTGGACATACTGTTGGCGCAATGTTACCTACTGATATTGTAGAGACCGAATGGGAAAACAGCAATATCCATGATAAAGTACAAAAGCAGTACAGAGTTGAATACAAAGATGATAGTCCTGTAGGTGAGTGGAATACTTGTAGTATTGTTACTGAGGCTAAAGTTTATGATTTTACACATCCATTTATACAAGAAAAACTAAAAAAAGATTACAACTTTTGTAGAGCACAAATTGTAGATAATGGATTTGAACCGCAATATATTTCCGGAGACTGGGCGTATCTTGAAATGCAACCTAATGGTTATTACCAGTTCCGTATTACTCCGGCCGCTATGAAGAAGATGAAAACTTATTCAAAACAAGGCAAACAAAATAATTTATTTTTTGAGGAATAAAAATGAAACGTGATTACGAAAGTGGTGTAAGTGATACTCCTGTATTCTTTACAGGCGTAGAAGTTGAAAAGACTCCTGCGTTTGGAATGAAGACATTGTTTGTTACTGGCATTCAAGACTTTAACGAAGTAATGAAGTATTACAAAGAAGAACAATGCGAACATATCTTCTTTGGTGCTAATCATTCATATAATCCTAAGAACGCAGATGAGTTTGAAGATTGGGATCTAATGATTCGTGCGTTTACGGATCAAGGTATTCTTTGTAGTTTAGACATTCCGAGTACTATTAACCTTGAATGGTTTTTAGACGGAGGCCTAACTGAAACTGATAACTTTATTCCACAGATACGTGTTGTAGTACCTTATGTTGCACAGTGGAACTATAACACAATGATTAAAATTGATGACAAAGATTTTAAAGCATCTAATCCAGGCGTCTGGTGCCATAGCCTGCATGATTTGATGGACCGTAATAAATTTACGGATTGGAGCAAATATGGCCTTGACAAAATCCTAAAGTGAAAGTATACTAGTAATATGAATGAACAATACGAATCGTATCATAATTATATGGGACGGCGAATGAGAGAGGAAGATGCAAAAATGGCAACAGAAAAAACAAAAACAGATGCACAAAGAAGTATTTGGGTTACATTCCGTAAGGAAGGTGTTCACTTATATCCAGGTGCTGATAAGGACCCTGCGCTTGCAACGGGTGGTTGGGATGACGTTAGCTTTCTTGGCATTGCTCATCGTCACATCTTCCATTTCCGGGTGCGCATCGAGGTGTTCCACAACGACAGAGATATCGAGTTCATCCAATTCAAAAGATGGCTTGAAAGACTTTATAGTGAGTCTACCGCGGATAATGACGAGGTGCTCATTCTAAATCATCGTTCATGTGAGATGATCTCAGATGAATTATATGATAAGATTTCAACAAAATACCCAGGCCGATTTGTTGAAATTGAAGTTGCCGAAGACGGCGAAAACGGCTGTTCAATCTACTATCCCAAGTCATAACAAAGAGGAATTATGAATTATGACAATTGCAAATCCTGCAGTGAACAAAGTGTTCAACGATCTCGACCAATTTCGAGACTATTGTCGCTTCGAAGGCAAAGTGTTTGATGAAAAAGCACTTTATAAAAAAGATGATCCTAATTGGATTGCCTATCAAAAATACCAAGGATGGTTACGAGCAAAAGCACGTAACGGTGGAAAGGACTTTGTTAAAAGAGACCGACCACGTGTGAACAAACAAAGGAGTTAATTATTATGACAATCTATATTGTAGACATCGAAGCAGTTGATACACGTTACACTAAACAATGGAAAGAATATCTTCCAAAGCAACTTCGACGAGCTACAAATAGTGAAGTCGTAGTTATTAGCGGTGGAGAAGTGCCGCAGGCAACAACGCCTGGGGCATTTCTTAACTTTGCTGGAACTAACAATTACAAGTCTCAACAAATGTTAGAGATTAGTAGAATGTTTGCTAACGGAGAAATTAAAGATGAAGATTATTTCTTATATACAGATGCTTGGAACCCAACTGTTATTCAGATTAAATACATGGCTGAATTACTTGGGATTGACATTAGAGTCGGTGGCCTTTGGCATGCTGGTAGTTATGATCCTCATGATTTCCTTGGCAGGCTAATTGGCGGCAAGCAGTGGGTTCGACATGCTGAAATGTCAATGTTTGAATGTTATGACGACAACTTCTTTGCAAGTGACTTTCATATTGACATGTTTACAGACGTATTTGATCCAGAATATGTAATGGACTGGGAAAGAATAAGTCGTGTAGGATGGCCTATGGAATATCTTAAGGATAGCTTAGTACAATATAAAGGTATGGAAAAGCGAGACTTGATCTTGTTTCCACACAGAGTTGCTCCTGAGAAACAAGTTGATATCTTTAGAGATCTTGCAATGCGTTTGCCGCAATACGAATTTATTGTGTGTCAAGAACACGAACTTTCAAAGAACGAATACCATAACTTGCTAGGCGAAGCTAAGATGGTGTTTAGTGCTAACCTACAAGAAACACTTGGTATTAGTTGGTATGAAGGAGCATTAGTCGATGCTATTCCTATGGTGCCTGATAGACTAAGCTACAGTGAAATGGCACTGCCCGAATTTAAATATCCAAGTGCATGGACTGAAGATTATGATGCTTATCTACATCACAAGGATAAAGTTATTGCACAAATTGTAAACTATATGGAAAACTTTAGTGATTTACAAGTGTCATTAGAGAAACAACGTATGAAATTAAACAAAGAGTTCTTTAGTGGATCTAAACTTTATGAGGTAATACAGAATGGATGATAACGATTATACTGTTACTATTGATAATGGACAGACTGTTACTATTAGTACAGATAGTTCAGATATATGGTCGCTCAATAATAATATCTCAACATCAATTGACACTATTAATATAAGTGATTATACTACTTCATCTGCTGATGATATTACATTCGATTTTAATAATATAAGCATTTCGCCAACACTATGGACTGAAGCATTACCAGATGTAGATACTGTAAATGATATGTGCAAACAATACCCTGCACTTGCAAAAGCATATGAAAATTTCCAAACTGTTTACAAATTAGTAGAACAAGATTATAAAGGCAAGAAAGAAGATAATACATGAGTATGAATCACGATGCAAAGCCAAAAGACGATGAACTAGAACGAATGAAGGCAGAGTTTCTTGCTAAAGGCGGAAAGATTACTAAAGGCAAAACTAAAGCTATGCCTAGTGAACTTGGCATCAGTAACAACACTTGGAACAACAAACTAACTAAAGCAGAAAAAAATTCAAAGGAAGGCAAATGATTAAAAAACATTACTACAGTTGGACTGACATTGAGCGCATGTGCGTTAGTATTGTTAATCAAATGTATAAGGACAATTGGCGTCCGGATTATATTGTAGGACTTACCCGTGGAGGGAATGTACCTGCTACTATTATTAGTAACATGACAGGCATTCGTTGCGAAGCACTTAAAGTAAGTTTGCGTGATGATGATATAGGCCCTGAAAGTAACTGCTGGATGGCAGATGACGCATTTGGTATTGTACCAAGCGAGTTAATACCAGTTAACAAATGTCGCTGGGATCCATCTATAAGAAAAAATATTCTTATAGTAGATGATATTAATGATACCGGTGCTACATTTAATTGGATTAAAGAAGATTGGCAACAAAGCTGTTTTCCAGAAGAAACAAATGCATGGAA